>Ga0214542_1001636_pt1 | contig 46104 bp, 14 predicted proteins | sample CNSS1metaG_FD_160096 | JGI IMG/M metagenome (GOLD analysis project Ga0214542, IMG submission 160096) | Root nodule microbial communities from cowpea collected in UCLA plant growth center, Los Angeles, California, USA - CNSS1 | ecosystem: Host-associated > Plants > Roots > Nodule | place: USA... | reverse complement strand
TACTTTCAAGTAGACTTTCAATTATGTGTTATCAATAACAAATCTGAGTTTTTGAGCAGTGAGATAATGCTTATACATAAAAAATAAAACTCATAAATTTATTATCTTAAGATTTTAAATTGAAGATGATGTCAATATTTTATATAAGACGTATCTCTTTGATTTTGTATCTTTCAAGTGGATCTTTTTGAAAGACTCATCATTAATATTATATCTAAGGATTTGCCTTGATGTCCGACTCAGATGAGTACAATACAATTTATGTATAAAAAATCTTCCTCAACAAAAATTCAAGTAAGCATGTCCCGTTATATGATAAATGGCGATACAAGTAAAAATAATTAATTAGTAAAGTACTCATTTTAAATCAATTATCGGGATGTATTAAATTATAATATCAATATGAAAATTAAACTCATACTTAAAAACATAACATTTTTTATTTCACGTGTAAATAACTGTCTATTCTATTTGATAATTTTATTTATTTTCAACACTATAAAAACTTTTCTATGTAAAGTCTCAATGACACAAAGCCTACCTTCCTACTCTAGTAAACAAATTCAAGCGGTAACTAATTGAAGATGATAATAATGGAAAGAGTTAATTATTGCGAATTAAATAAGCAGAAATGCTATCTAGAGGCATAATAGGCAATTAATTATTGTGAATGAAAGAAGTGAAATGATTGAAAGTTGAAACAGATCATAAGTAAAAACCAAAGCATGTAATGAAGAAGTTTATTTCACCCATAATGATACATGGATGTGTTGCATTGCCTATATAAGGAAGTTGAAAAATTTAGTGGACAAGTTAATGCTTAGGATACTGAATTGAGGTATATTATAATATTATTGCATTCATATTTTTTAACTACAAGTGATTCAAACTTGTATATGTTTTGGTTCAAAAAGTATTTCACAATAAAATGAGTTGGTTTCAATTTTTTTTTTCATTTCACCTAAAGTGTACTTACTTCACAGTTTTTTGTCAAATGTTTTTAATTTTAAATTTTTTAAAATAATATTTTATATTTGGTTGTAATTTTTGTTATAGTTTGGTGCAATTGTTTGTGTTCTTACATAGCCGAACATATATCTTGTCAAGATTTCCAAAAGCACTTCCAACACTCTAAGTCTTTATCTCCAAAGGTATTCATCCTCCTTCAGGATTTGTCTTTCTTTAGGGAAGATAGATATGTCAAAATGAACCAATCCGGCTCATACGGGTTGGCTCACCATAAGTCAGATTGAAAATGAGTGAATCTAACTCGACTTACTTTATAGTGAACCCAAAATTTTGCAAACCGACTTAACCCATCATGGGTTTGGTGGGTTAAGTGGATTGACTCACCAACTCACATAAAAAATATATATTTATTTATTTTTAAATATTTAAATAGTTTTTTAAGTAATCCATGAGATGACAATCACAGTAAAATCAAGAACCAATGTCTTCATCATGCTCACTACCAATATATGATGAATTGTTTCCAAAGAAAGTATTCATATAATCCAAGAAAACATGACTAATATTACATATTTTCTGTTATGCTAATCAAAAAATATAAATAAAAAAATTACACATTTTTGTCATGCTAATTTAGAAAAATTTGTTTATAAGACGGTTGCTTGAGTAATTTACTATAAATATTATAGTTAAATATTAAAGTATATAACTTGGCAATCAAATTAATTAAACATTTAAACTATTCAAATATCATTGAGCAACATTCTAGCATTTAAAAATATGAAATTGTGAACCTATATAATTAGGAGTAGTAAATAATTATTAAAAAAATAAAAAAATTGTAAAACAATGTTGGTGGGTTAAGTGGGTCAACCCACCTTCAATCCAGCTCAAACCCATTTCACCCGTGGGTTAAGTGAGCCTGGTTGAGTTCAACCCAATTTTAAAAAAAAAAACTGAATTTTTCTCAACCCAATTCGGTTCAAACTTAGGGTGAGCCGGGTTGACTCATGGGTTAAAACCCATTTTGACATCTCTAAGGATAGGGATTGTGCTTGGAGAAGACACTATAACGCTCAAATCAAATCAATCAAGTGTGTCAGCAAATAGTATGCGATAATTAATAAACATCATTAACCTACTTCGTAAAATGTGTTATTTATACTATTGTTGATGGATCCTTACCTAAATTGGTATGGACCACGTGGCCCATTTACTTGCTAATATTGAATTATTGTGACTTATTGTGGATAATGTGACTAATACAGTCATAGCAATGTCATCTTAGTTGAACATGCACTTATCTAGGAGCAAGTTTTGTCGTGACTAGGGATGTCAACGGGGCAGGTAGGGTATGTGTAGTAGTTTCCTCGTACCCGCTGGATAAATATTTGCCCCGTATCCATACTCATATCCATGTGGGTAACCGTTATGCGGGTACCCGCATATTTTTTTAATATCCACGGGTATCTGCAGGTATTTACAAAAGAAAATTGTAATATTTAACCACATATTTTAACCATAAATTCAAATAAAAATACAATGCATAACATTCATAAATTTCAAACAAAGTGCAAATAACCCATCTAGATAGTGTTCAATGACAATTTACAAATAAATTGAGATTTTTTAAAACCAATTAATAAAAAATAACCCATTCAAAATTAATGTGTTAATGTTTTAATCATGTTTTTTTTATTTAAATTAAAGTATATCGGGTATGAGTATCCACAGGTACGGATATTATGATACTTATACCTAGGGATGTCAACGGGGCGGGTAGGGTACGGGTAGTAGCTCCCTCGTACCCTACCCGTTGGATAAATATTTGCCCCGTACCCGTACCCATATCCGTCGGGTATCCGTTATGCGGGTACCTGCCTATTTTTTTCATATTCGCGGGTATCCACGGGTATCCGCGGGTATTTACAAAAATATTTTAAAAAATAAATATTTAATCATAATTAGTGCTTAGATCAACAAGTCCCCTTTCTCCGGTTGATTCTTGAAAAACAAACAAATAAAAAATCACTACCAATTTATATTGTAGTTTATTTTTGAATAAAATATTAAAGAAATTACTAACTTCATCAATGTCCACCTCTTGCAACATTGTATAAAGTTTCATGTTGTCCAATTTTAATCTAGAAGAGTCTTAAAACATAAGAAGTTCAGTAAAAATTTCTTACAATCACTTAATTAAAATATCTAACTAAAAGTGTTAATTTCATTACCTTCCATGTTGGTCCATAGCCAGTCTTAGAGACACATCAATACCTCCACAGTATATGGAAGTAATTTACTCATTTGTAGGGTAAGAATCTGACCACCATTATTGGATGGAGACTCATAATGTTGTTTACTAATATATATATATATATAAGGTAAAGTTTAGCGGGTACGGGTATCCGTACCCGTACCCGCCCCGTTAACATGCGGGTATCAAAAATACCCATACCCGCGGGTAGCGGGTATCCATTTTTAATATCCATTTCCTACCCGTTGCGGGTTTTATCTGCGGGTACAGATTTTTTTGACATCCCTACTCATACCCGCCCCGTTAACATGCGGGTATAAAAAATACCCGTACATGTTATCCGCAAGTATCCATTTACAATATCCATTTTCTACCCATTACGGATTTTATCTGTGGATACCCGTTGGTACATTTTTTTTTGAAATCCATAGTTGTGACCAAGAGTAATTTAGTCATATACAATACAATTCGAATTTTATTAATTTGATACTTCTTAAACATATTTTAACATAATGTAATTTTTAGTTTTATAATTTTAGTTAAGTTGATTAATTAATCAAATTATTTATGTTAATTGCGTGTAATTTGGAAAAATTTTAAAATAATACTAAGGTATATGTTCTCATTATAATAAATAATTGAATTCAATTATTTATATTAGTTGAATGTAATTTTTTAATAAATTGAGAAAATAAAAATTATAAAAGTTATTTATTATTGGAGATATGAACAATTTTTTGGATAATAACCTTACTTTCGATAATAAGAATTTTTTTAGATTGTTTTGACATAATTTAATTATTTTATTAAGAATATGACTATAATATGGGTGTGTTTGGATTGCAGTTAGAAAAATTAAGTTTGATTGAATGAAATTGAAAATCTTATTCAATGGAAAAACTTTATGGTGTGTTTGGATGGGATAACTTAAGAAAATAATTTATTTATTTAGAGAATTTAAAATTTTTGAAGTAAAATAATGTGTTTGAATGAGAAAATTAAAAGAAAATTGAAATTGAGGAATTTTAAGAAGGTATTTTTAATAACTAAACAATGGAATTTGAAATTTACTCAAAAAAGAAGGAAATTGAAATTCCATAAATTATGGAATTCCTCATTGGTCAAGATAAAAACAAAGTTGAGGCCGACATAACCAATAATCAACCATGACTGATTCGACTGAATTTGATCAAATTTCGGTCAATGTCAACTTGGCCGAAATTTGGTTCAGACTGGCTTGGCCAAATTCGACCAAATTTTGGTTAGAGCCAACTCGGCCGAGTTTGACCAAATATTTGGTTAGGACTAACTCAACCGAATTTGGCCCAGATCCAACTCGATCAAAATTTGGTCGAAGGTGAGTACAATCAAATTTTGGTCGGGGCCAACTTGACCTAATTCGGTCAGTGTTGACTCGGTAAAAAATTTAACGGTTTACAACACAATTGAGAATTATAATAAAGTTTGGACCCGTATAAGTAAACACATGATCTTATTTTGGACTAAATGAAATTGAACTTTGCAAGTCTTATAAACTATCAATTATCTAACTTAACTAGAGCTGTCAAAATGGAATGAAACCCGTGAGCCAACCCAATTCACCATGGGTTCAGGCTGGGTTGAGTTGAAATTTTTTTATAAATTTTAATACGGATTGATTTTTTACCCGGCTCACCCGGGTTGAACCCATGGTGAGCCAAGTTCGCTCATCAATCCGCAAATAAAGGGTCACACAAGTGTTTTTTGTTAAGTTAAGCTTTGCATTTGGATCATGTTAGGTTGTTTTTTTAACCAACACATAGATAATTTGATAATTTTTTATTTTAGTTTGTATTTGGATTATATTGAAGTTTATTTAAATTTTAATTATAATTACAATTTAGTTTTGACTGAAAAAATATTAAAAAAAATTGTATTTTTTAATTAAATGAGCCCGTGAGCTAACCCGTTTAACCGACTAACTCATAATGAACCGAGTCAGATTCAAAATTTTTTGGTTCACTAATAAATGAATTAGATTTAATTAGCTCACTAAATTATCAACATGATAAATCAAACCAGACAGGACCGGATAACCTGTTTTCACGTCTCTAAACTTAACCATTACATGATGATTATTCGATCACAAATTCGCACTCAATTTAGATTACAACCTCACCCGTCCACCGGCATAAAATGCATAAAAGACGACTACTAAAGTGCCACCTTATGGCATTACTTTTGACGTATAAATGTCATTCAAAATTTATTTTCATTTCAATTTATTTTATTACAATGTGGACATATACTTAATTAGTATTACTGTTTTAATTTGATTAATTAATTAAATTAACTAAAATTTTAAAAATAAAAATTACAACATAATGGTCAATTATTATTTTTTAAATCCAAGTGAACAAAATTCACAAAATTAGACTTTAACTACAACATGAAAATACAACTAAACATAAAATATGATTTTCAAAACTTCAAAATTAAACATCAGTGCTAAAATAAATCAGGACTTATTAAAAAATATTCCCTACATCATAAAATTCTTCACCGACTCACAACTTATAAAAAAAAAAATGCGAAAACGTACTATCAATCACATCTTTAAGAAATAAAAAAAATAATAATAATGAAAACGTCTCTACCTTTAAAAAAACGAAAAGGGACTAAAATGTAACCACAGTTTTATGTAAAACAAAAAAGACAAAAAAGACTCAAAAATATAACCTTTTTTTTAGAATTCATATCTTCAAGCACCACCACTTATCTATATTTATTATTCTAAATAAAATTGCACCATTTGTTTTTGTAAATTTGTCTCATTTGTTTTATCCAACAGTGCTCTTACTCACACAACATAGAGTATAATACAATTTATCTTGAAGTGTTGTTTTAGCAGAATGTTCATGAAACTCACCCTTGGAGCAGTGGCATAGCAGATCGTTATCCTGTTACACAGAAGAAGGAGTAATTAAGATCAATGGATAGTGACACAACCTAAGTACTAACACACCACTTCAGTACATGCCACAGCTCGGACACATGCTTCAGAGGAGCTTCTCGCTGCTCCTCATAAAGAAGCAAAAACACTCTCTCTCTCTCTCTCTCTCTCTCTCTCTCTCTCGTACCAGAAGATGAAAAACAAACTCAATTCTCATGAAAATTCAACCTTTTTTTTTATCCATCATCTTTCATTATTTTGCATTCTGTTGCTCTAAGTAGTCCCATCAGTCCAAAAAGAAGACATAAGAGGCTGAAATTTGACACCACAGAAAAGTGAAAGCATTACTCCTTATGGAACCATATACAACATAGTTCCATGTCTCCTTCATATGTATATAACAATTTCATATATATATATATATATATATATGATAATGGATATTCAGGGTTGAATTCAACATATTTACAAGCTAACAAGTACAAATTAAATAGTTATCCTGCACAATAACAGACAAGTAACCACAAATCATTATTCACTTGTTCCAGATTCTGTAAACATTCCCCAAAAGCCAGCAACAACCTTACCAAAATCTCTTACCCTCTCTGGGGATCCTTACGCCATTTTCTGCTCCTCTCTGTGAAAATTTCATTTATTGTTAGCTGTCCGCTAAATTTTGGCAGTACCAGCCATTGAATTGTGCAGAGGGAAATGAAAATCAGAAATAAAACGAAAAATGAAAAACAACCGGGTATTCGTTGGAAAATAATGAATGCCACAATTAAGTTTGCTTTGAATTTTACGTTTGGTTAGGGACTTCAATTTTAATAAATCAGAAGAATAGATTAGAAGAAAAATGTACACAATTTATTAGATGTGGACAAAAGTTGTATATGTGAAAAAGGCAACATGGTGATTGATTAGTGTGGTAACGACATGAAGGGTAAGAAATATTAAATTAGATTAAGTTTTGGTGAGAGGGTGGCACGTGAGGAAGAGAAGAAAAAGAAAAGGAAAAAAGAGAGAAAATGGTGAAACTCCTCGGTCGCTGACTTTGGTTTCCACATTGACTGCATAATTATAAAGGTAGTAAAAGAGTTAGGTGACTTAGATGGGTAGATGAAGGATGGTAAAAACCCTTTAGTTTTGGTTTCATCAAAGTCATGGAGTATATAAAGCACTCACATGCATTGGTACTATTTGCAAGCTCTCTTGGGAAGTTTGGCCTAGCTAGAAAAGGAGATCAGAGAGTGGTGAGTTTTTGCGGAGAAAGAAAGAAGGTGGATTCAAGCAAAAGATCTCATGGGGAGGCCTCCTTGCTGTGACAAAGTTGGCATCAAGAAAGGTCCTTGGACACCTGAGGAGGATATCATCCTTGTCTCATACATCCAAGAACATGGTCCAGGAAATTGGAGATCAGTGCCTACTAATACTGGTAATTAATTACCTAATATCATATCTTCAAATCCTTTTCCTCTTTTGTTTACTATATGTTCTTGAATCAAACTGATCATATATAATCCTTGAAAAGGGTTGTCAAGGTGCAGCAAAAGTTGCAGGCTTAGATGGACAAATTACCTCAGGCCAGGAATCAAGAGAGGGAACTTCACTCCCCATGAGGAAGGAATGATAATTCATTTGCAAGCTCTACTGGGTAACAAGTAATTCTCGGTCAAATATCATGATTTTCTCTTCTCAACCACAAAAGGAGAATCAATATATTCAGATTTTTTTACTTATTTGTTTATGATTTTAGCATATATGTTTATGTATATGCATATGATATGCCTGAATCTGTGAAGTTGTTGATTGTTGAGCAGATGGGCAGCCATAGCCTCGTACCTTCCGCAAAGAACAGATAATGATATAAAGAATTATTGGAACACCCATCTAAAGAAGAAGCTTAAGAAATTTCAAGCTGCCATGGATCCCCACTCAGCATCAGACTCAGCCACCAGTGGCCAGTATCTACCAAAGAGCTTTAACGACAGAAGAAGTTTAGACATGAGCAGCAACAACAATAACCATGTCTCCTCCGTTAGGCTTAGTCAGTGTCAGTCCTCCACATATGCGTCAAGCACCGAGAACATCTCAAGACTCTTGGAAGGTTGGATGAGATCTTCCCCAAAGCCACTCAAGAGATCCCATGATGAAGAGCTCCAAAGCATTGATGATGATAATAACAACAACAACAACAACTTTGAGAGCACTAACAAACTGGTGAAGTGTGCATCACTGCCTGCTTTGAACCTTCATCATCAGCACAAAAGGAACAAAGATGAGCAAGAGGGTGGCGTAGATATGGCTTCTGCTCATGAAGAGTTTGATTCTATTTTGTCCTTTGAGAACCTAAACAATGCTGCTTGGGACAAGTCCACATGCGATTCCATGCCTGATAAGAGTCCTGAAGCGGCTGCGGAATCTTCTCATGAAGTCTGTCATGAAGAGAGGATTAGGCAAAAATCTGAGAACAACAACAGTGCTCCTCCATTGTCATTTCTGGAGAAGTGGCTCTTAGATGAAAGCGTTGGTCAAGTGGAGGAGATGATGGAGTTATCTCCAATGTTCTAATTGACATGGAAATCACAGTCCCTATAAGTTTGGGATATGTGACATTCAAAATCATATATGACTAGTCAGAAGAAAGAAGAGAAAGGAAACTCTTCTGAGATCTGACTAGGGTTTAATCCATTACATGGGTCGAGGTTCTCAGAAGCAGCTGGGATCTCCTCCAACTTGTAACTTGGAAACTTTATCAATGGTTTAATTATTTCAAGTAATACTATGCTTAGTGCATGTTGCTCTTTCTCTTGTAGAAACTTCAAATTAATGTTAACTTCAGTCCATGAAGAATAATTCAATAACAGTTATATATATATATATATATATATTCAAAGGCTTCACAAAATCTTATCAGTTTTGGTGGTAAAATATCTGCATGAAGATGCATTTTGAATATATAACTCTATGTGGTTTCTTTTTTATTCTTTAGCAAATTACACATAGTTGAAAAAATGAAGAACAGTTAATTTAGTGTGGAGAGAGAGAGAGAGAGAGAGAGAGAGAGAGAGAGAGAGAGAGAGAGAGATTAAGCATCTTGGTGTTAATTAGCATATATCAGCTCAAGTGTCAATAATTGACGTAGGGAAAAAAATTGATGTGACTAGAGTGTCCAAGTGTACAAGTTAATGGACACATAAAAATCTTGGATGTTGTGGCCAGAAACCTTTATCGCCCTACTCTATGAATTGTTATGCTAAATCACAGTTGAATTGTTAATTATCACTAATCAGATACATAGAAACAAACCATTATTTCTCTTTCATTAATTAACGAATGATTCACAGTAATTAAAAAATTTCATAGCATAGAAGGGATATTTTTTTAGTGACTGGAACATAATTATTGTTTTGATTAATTGATGATTAATGAGAATTAAGTAATGTTATGTGGGATGGGAGCATGTGATTAAGCATGAAATGAGGTCTAGAAAAGAGGAAGAATAGCCATATCTGAGTGAAACATGATGGTGTCACGAAAGTCTTGCTAGCAAATAAGGGAAATGGGTGCTTGAAACTCCTTTTCTTTTGGAAAAAAAAAAATGGTATGGGAAGCATGTGATTTCTTTTTACCTTTCGGTGTGAGAAGCTGTCTACCATTGCTAATATCATGCTTCCCATATATGCTTATAACTTTCACAAGATGCAACAATTCGGGTTCCAATCCTCTGCTCCTACGCTGCATCTTTCTACCCTACTTCCACCAATCACAATTCACTTTTTTTTTATTGCTTCAAATTTCTAATTTTCACCAATTAATTTACCATCTACGGCTAAAAAGTGCTCCTAATTGTTTGAAAAAAATGTTAATAGAGTAGTCTATATACATTCATGATTATTTTTTATTTATTTTATTAAGTAAAAAAATAAAATAAAAGTTGATATGAAGTGTGATAAATAGTTTAATTTGATTGGGTAATAAATAATAAAGTCAATAATTTGATGTTAAATTTGTGGATAGGCCAGCTTGACTTTAAGAGTGTATTTAATGCAGCAGCTTTAAGACTAAATGCGGCATGTTGTGATTGGCAGTGCACAACTAGAGATGAGGTGCATCATTTAATATTTCTAATAATTTCCTATTTTCCAAACTAAATAAATAATAATTATAACACAAATTTATTATAACTATATGCCTACTGAGTTTTAACGTGAAAACAATAATTTTCTGTTTCATGCATAGTTGTAGTAGTACTTGCATACCTTGTAAATACTCACCAAATCAGGATTCATGTCTCTACAATATTACTCACTCACCTCTTTCTCAAACTACAAAATACGTATTTCTTTAAATACAAAATACATATTTTTATGTCATATAACTTATCATTAATTACTTTTAAAATAAATAATTGATTTAGTACATCACAAAAAAATTTATTAATTAAATTTAAAATAAATTATTATTGACATGTTTTGTTTTAGCATAAAAAAGTATAGTATTAATATAATAGTTATAATTTTATTTGAACTCTGTTTAAAGTAATTTCATGTTTGATAGTTAAGGATTATCATGTGTGTTTAATAAAAAAATTAATATTAATACACAATTAATTTTGAAATAACTCTTATAAATTCTAAATTTATAAAATAAAAACAAGAAAATTATGACTAATTATGTATAATATTAATTTTTCTTTTAATAAATACACGTGCCAATTATTCAAAATTAAATATGTGTTTAATTATTTCATTTATCAATGAAATTCAAATAAAAATATTAAACCTATAATTTTATATTAATTTTTTTTCTTAAACTAAAAATAATATATATTACTTTTTTATATTCAACTGATTATTATCTTAAATTTATTTTAAAAGGTTTAGTTGTTTTTCTCATATATGGTATGAATATTCAAAACGAAATACAATCATACAAATATTTATAATCTGCACGAATAAGACATGTATCTGATACGTTAATATGTTTATTTTACACGATACGTGATATATAAATATTGAGAAGTGTACAATAATTCTTAAAAACATAATAAATATATGATTATTATTTTGTGAATCCAAATTAGAACTATATATACTAAAGTTGTCAACATAAAAAAATATAAATTATTATCATCATAAAAGTACCACTACAAAAAAACTCTTAAATAATAACGTAACAAAAAATATGTTAGAGACCAATTTCCTAATTAGAAACCAATTTAGTGACAAATTATTTTGGTAACTAAAACCTTGATAGCTAATGTTAGTGACCAATTTAAAAACTAATTAGTTTGGTAGTCAAAATCTTGATAGCTAATGTAAGTGATCATTTAAAAACAAATTCACAATAGAAATTGTTTTAATTGTCAATTTAGAGACCAAGTATAATTTTTGGAACTATTTTAGTTGTCAATAATTTTTAGTTTTTAAATTGATACCTAAATTAATCAGTGACTAATTATTTTTTTTCTCAAAAATTGATTATTATTCAAAAATTTTTTTGTAATGTATTAAACTTTATAAATTAGATATTTTATTAAAAACTATCGATAAAGTATTTTAAAATACGTTAAAAAATAGTTATCAAATACGGATACGTGAAGTTGAAATATAACCGCATCACAAATTATAACTAAAAATAAAAAGAAGACTGATTTAGAGTTAAAAAAATTAAGAACGAGTAATTCTCTCGTGTTATCATTAACTTTGTTAAGAAAAAATAATTTATTTTAATTTAATTAACTCTAGAAATAGAATGTAAGAGAAAATAAAATATAAAGTTTACTAGTCACATCCCGTATTTAAAATAAAATAAAATTGTTTTTGGATAAAAAAATATTTATTGTAAGATAAGATAAAGTCTTATTAAATAAAATAAATATTTCAGTAATTACAAATTTGTGTATTTTTTATTATTTTATCTTATTTCTATTATCCTCTTTTTTTTTTTTCTCTCTCTATATCTTATATATATATATATATATATATATATATATATATATATATATATATATATATATATATAAACTTGTTATCCACATTAAAATGAAAAGGTATTATCTAAAATTTCATGTTAATATTTAACCTTATATTATAATTTTCTTAAAAAGCTCCATACTTAACCCATTATAATAAAAAATAGTAAAAATACAATGGTTCTAATGAAATCACAATTTGCCAAGAATCAGGGTATTTCTGGTTATTCAATTTAAAATATGCATAGAATTATTTAATTAAATTAAAATGTGATTCATCATATCAATTTAATTTAGATTTAATTATTTCATGAATTGATGCATTTTTAATTAAGTTTTATTAAAAAAAATATTCATTATATGATCAAACAGTTTATTAGATGACATATTTATCTATTTTGATATTCAATTCATCGATCAACTCATCCACTCTTAATTTAACATATAATGTATACTTTAAAACTAATACAAAATTGTATTATTGATTAAATAAGATACTTCAATAATAGATAATTATTCAAAGGCTTTTAAAATGTAAAAGATATTAGACAAAACTCAAAATGTAATCTGAATAATGCAAGTTGAAAATGTGAGTGAAAAATGTAGTATCTAACACAAGAGAGAAACAGTGGAAGACAAAGTAATAAAGTTGCATTATTGACAGAATTAGTTATGTTTGAGTGATTTATTTTGAGAGTGTTGAATGTGTAGCAATATTTAGGGTTAGGGGTGGGTAGAAATATTAAGAAAAGGTTGTAGAATAGGAAAGAAAAATTGCAATGTAGATAATATTGTGAAAGTGTGAGGGAGAAAGAAAGCATGTGAGTGATGTGAACTTGGTGAAAAGTGGTGAAAAGTGGTGAAAAGTAAAAAAAGTGAAGTTAGTAAGAGGAAATAAATGAGTATGTAGGGTTGTGGTGGAGGAGTGTTGGATCATTTATGTTGTTGTGATGAATATGCCTTTGTAGGCCACACCTTTTCTTCATTGCCTACTTTTCTGGGTAATCCTAATAAAAATCTCCCTTTTTTCATCCAAAAATATCATAATTTTTTCTTCATTCAAAAAATTTAACTTTTATGATGGTAATGATAAAATAGTAAATCTTATTTGGGTGTCAAAAATTTATTGTCCATTGATGCTATCTTCAGTTGTAGAATATTTACTATTTCTGACTCATTCATTAATATTATATAATGTTGCCAATTCAGAAAACAGGTGGTGACCATTCAACACATTCACTCTCTCACTTTCCTTCTTAACCCTTTATACCACAATTCCCTGCACAATATTTTATACTACATTTTCTCAATATCTAATCATCATATATTTATAATAATTAACCTTTTTTTTTTATTTGTCCTCTTTTAAAAATGAAATTGTAAAAAAAAATTATGCAGAAACTCTTTAATTGATGATTTAACAATATAACATTAAACTAACACCTTTTAATTCTTTACAATATATTACAACATATACTTTGACAATAACTAAGTAGTTTGTAAAGATTAAAATTGCAATATAAATAGTTCTCCCTTCCCTCACTTTCTAAGAGTTGTGTATTTGAAATATTTTACGTATTTAGCTGTCATATTCAATATGTTTAAAGTAATATTAATTACTCTTTTTTTCACTGTGTCTTACAAAAACTTAAACAAGACAAATAAATGGCGGGTATTACAAATGTATAATAAGAAAATTGCAAAATGTCATTAAAATTTAATCCGTTATTTATGCATGGAGTGTAATGTGTTTTTCATTTATTTCATATACGTTAGAAGTCCCACATTGATTAAAAATAAAATCAATTCATAATATATAAGTGGGTGCAATTCTTATTTTATAAAAATTAAAAAATGATAACATTTATTAAAAAAAAAATTGCTTTAAAGATTAAAAGCCTTGAGAAGTTGTTTTTTTCCTGGAGTAGGTCAAAATAAATTTAGACTTGGAAAAATATATATCGAAGAGTTTTCTATGAATTTTAGTAAAAAATTTTATATTTTCATATGAATAAATTTAATAAAATTATATTATTGTATCATAGGATGAATACGTGAGTCTGTATCATGAGATAAAGGAGAGTAACAGTGTAGGGTCATAAAAAGTGAGTATGATTTCAGGAGTATCCACTGATTTCAGATCTGAATCTTTGTACCCATACACTGTCACAATAACTTTTTCTTTCTAAAATTACCCCAATTTTTTTCTTAGTTCCAAACCCTTCATGACTATAAATTAAATACTACAACTATTTTCTTTTTCTTTTTCACATATTTGTGGAAATTCCTTTCCATACAAAAGAAAAAAAACAAGACACACGATAGCCAACTTAATTAATGAAGATAAAGACAGCATTTAGTTGCACATGTTAGTATATATAAATATTTGAAGTGCCCTCACAAATGGTGCATATGCATAAATCAATAATAGTTGTGAGTTTTTTAAAATACACTGTAAGGGATTTCCATCCTCCAATAAAATGAAAATTCGTATTAAAATGACAATAAAGATATAATTTATATAATAACACAAGTCATGTTATTCATTACGTAGGGTCGAACTTTATGCATACTAAAAATGATATAAATAATATATATATTAACAAAACTCATGTTATTCATAAAGTAGGTTCGAATTATATATATATATATATATATATATATATATATATATATATATATATATATATATAAATTTTTAAAAATCACTTTATTAAAAGAGAAATAAAATAAACACATAAACAACATACTCATGCTTTGATCCCGAGTACATCACACTCTCCACAATAGTATAAGAAATAAAAAAAATTAAATACACAAGTTTGAAGCTCGGGACAAGGAAATCATGACTTAAAATCCATTATATAGTCAGAAAGTGTCTTTGACTCGGAACAAGGAACATCATAACTTAGAGTCCATCATATAGTCACTAACACTCAATTCCTTGATTGTCCTAAGACTGAGACTTTTCAAGACATGTTATTTTCATAAATCCAATAATATATATATATATATATATATATATATATATGGTCTTAAAAATTATTAGTTAATTTTAGAAAAAATGGTTTTGAAAGGATTTAACATTTAACTGATATTTTTTAATCATTTAACATTTACTTATAAGTGACGAGGTAATATAGATACTTGTAAGTAGATGAGTTGTGTTTAGCATTTTGTACTATGAAACTATTTTTATTTGGTAAAAGATAAAGTAGTTTAATGTAAATAATAATGTGTTATAACTTATACACTACTAATGGGTAGATTGATGTTTTCAAAGATCTTCTAATAACTCTTGATTGATAAGATTGGAATATAAATGATATGTTTAACTACTTTTTTGATATATTTTTTCGTCTAAAAATGTTTATGTTGGTTCTCCTGATTTTTTATTCTCAATTTGATCCATATTTTTGAATAATTGATGTAATTTTGTTCTTTTTGTTAAATTTTTTGAAACATATCAAGGATTTTTCATCAAAAGTTGAAGTTATTAATAAAAATGGTTTATTTTTTTAGTGTAATTAACATAATTCTTGTGTCAATTTTGATGAAAAATCTTTGATCCATTTAAAGAAATTTAACAAAAATGACTAAATTTTTTAAATTTTTCAAAAATCGGAACTAAATTAAGACAAAAAAACAAAATGATTAACTTGATATTTTTGAACAAAAACAGAGACTAAAAGGGTATTAAACATAAAACATAATATTTCAAACAAACTACTAAATTGTAAAGAATTTAAAATAGAGATAAAGAAGATAAAATAATTTTTTTATTTATCTACATTTAGTTTTACTCACCATATAATTTATTGGGATTGTTTCTCATTGAAAAAATAATAATAACCAAATTCCCCTTGTGAAACTTGCAATACTCAAGATGTACAAAGATTCTTGAAAACCCATTAAAAATACTACAATGTCATGTAAAAACGTACTAAAGACATCAATCCTAGGTGTAGTGAAAATTAAATTTTGATAATAAAAGTTAAAAAAAAGATAAACCTATTCTAATGAATGTTCCAAAAGAAATTAAGACCAACAGTATATGTGATGATTTCACCGATTGTCTAAAAATGAGAAACTTCTTCAAAGATGTATGAAGATGAAAAAGTTTAGTATTCTTGAAGAATGCTTGTTGGCTAGAGAACTTGATTTGTAATAATTAAAACTTCTTAACTTCAAAATTTTCATAAAACTTTTTATATAAAAGGTTTTTTTCTCATCTAATCAATTAATTTTAATAGCAATCAATTATATTATTCATGATTGAATACGGAAATACAAATAATCTAATAAATTATTTCATTAAATTATATTATTATATTTTATTTTTGGTATCAAAGATCAATAACCTTAGAAGGTTCAAATCCTATTTTGGTCCTCTAATTTTCATGAAACATTTATCTTTCATTTTTATATTTGATTTAATTTAGTTTTTTAATTCTTTAAAATAATTTGATTAGGCTCTTTTTTTTAGATTAACGTTAAATTTTCTTTATAATCTATACATAAAATCACTCCACTTACAAAATAAAATTAATTTAAATATTTAGACTTTTTAGGTGAAGTGATTTGATATATTAATTTTAACGAAAATTTAGAGATCTAATTTTATTTTTTTATAAGAATTAGAAGACTAAAAGAATATTTTAACCTAAATAGAATGTGGTAATTTATATGACTAAATTGAGTTGACCTCAATTTTTCTTACTTTATGACTTAAGTTTTCATGAAGACATGAAAAAGTTTAAAGTTTGAGGTATTTTGATAATTCACATTATCATGTTTTATTTATTTTTTATTTATTTTTATTTTATTATTATCTTTTTAGATATTTTAGGTTTTTTTTAATAAAATTAGAAAAGATAAGTATTTAGGATTTACATATTTAATATTTTGTAGATAAGTGAAAATATCAAAGAAATTAAGAAAGTAACTAACTTTGTCGATATTTCCTCTTGCTGATAACTTTGATAATTAAATTTTGTTGATATTCTTCTTAATTTTTTTGATATTTTCACTTATCTGTAAAATATTAAATATGTAAATCAAATACTTATATTTTTAATTTTATTAAATAAAACCCAAAACATCTAAAAAGATAAATCAAATAATAATAAGAAATTAAAATAAACAAAAAATAAAACATAATAATGTCAACTATGAGTGAAAATTCATAATCTAAAAAAGCCTTTCACACAATAAATACATCTTTTTTGTTTTACTATACATTGTGAATGCACTTCAACAATTTTAAGAAATTGAAATGTATTGCATTTGAAATCCTTATAATTAAATTCTCTCCATTTTCTAAATAATGTGTTTTGATAGAGTAGTTGAAATATCTTACATTTCAATTTCTTGTTTGGATAAAATAATTTAATTTTTCCGATGAGATAAACTTTCATTTTAACAATATTTCTTTTAATATATAAAAATTTGAAATTAAATTTTAGAAAAAATAGAACTTAAAATATTTAATTTCAATCAAATTTCAATCAGGTTGACTTGACCGAACTCGGCCAAATTTCTATTAGCATAAACTCATCAATTTGGCAAAATTTAGGTCAGGGATGACTCAATCGAATTTGTCCAAGGTGACTCGGCCAAATTTGGCCAAAATTTCCACAGATCCGACTCGGTTGAATTTCGCCAAATTTTGACTAGGGACAACTCTACCGCATTCAACTAGTTTTGGTTGGGGATGACTTAATCGAATTTGGCCTAATTGCAATCGGGATCGACTTAACCGAATTTTGATTGCGGTCGACTCGACCAAATTTTGATGGGGCTTGACTCATCAAAATATTTCCAAGTTTCGACTAGGGACAATTCGGCTGAATTTTGGGCGCGCCATCTTGATTGAATTTTGGTTGAGGTTAACTTGGCTAAATTTCAGCTAATGCTAACTCGACTAAATTTTTCAAAATTTTAGTTCGAGTCAACTCGACCAAATTTAGTTGAATTTCAAATGGGGTCGTCTCGGCCAAATTTTTCTGAATTTCTCTCTCGGCCTACAAGGTTAAATTTGGCAAAATTTTTTATTGAAATCGATTCGATCGAATTCGACCAAGGTTGACTCTACCGAATTCAACCATAATTCGGCTAGGGTCAATTCGGCCAAATATCGAACATGTTCGACTCGGCATAATCAGCCAAATTTCGGCCAAGTTCAACTTTTGTTGCATTCTGCCAAATTTTTTGGGGGGACGACTTAGTCGAATTCGACTAATTTCATCTGGGGTAACCTCGGCCGAATGCAACCCAATTTCGAACGATGGCGCTCGCTAAATTTCAGCCAAAATCAACTCGGCCAAATCTGATCAAGTCAACCCTGGTCGAATTGCGGCCGAGTCGATCTTAACCTAATTAGGTCAAGTAGGCCCCAACCAAAATTTGGTCGTACTACTCCAACCTAATTTTGATCAAGTTGGTTTCGACCAAATTTGGTCGAGTTGACTCTAGCCAAATATTTGGTCAAACTCAGCCAAATCGACTCCAACCGAAATTTGGCCGAATTCAACCAAGTTAGTCTGACCCAAAATTTTGGCGAAGTCAATAAGACCGAAATTTGACCAAATTCGACCGAATTCAGTCGAGTCAATCCTAGTTGATTGTGGGTTGAGTTAGCCCCCACCTTTTTTTTTTATTCTGACTATAACGAGGAATTCCACAATTTATGAAATTTTAATTTCTTTTTTTAATGAATTTCAAATTCTATTATTTTAATTATTTGAAATACTTTTCAAAAAAAATTCAATTTCAATTTCTTTTTAATTTTCTCGTCCAAACAAGTCATTATTCTTTAAAGAAATTCAAATTCTCTAAATAAATGAATTACTTTCTTAAATTACATCATCCGAGTGTATCAACACCTTAAACCAAAGAGGTAACTAACAAATGGATCGATCATAAAGTTTCAACTTCTCAAGAAAACGTTTTTAAAAAGAAACGAGTATGTCAAGGAATAAATATCAGTCCTACCTATATTCAAAGGTATAAGAATTTGTTTATTTAAAAAGAATCCAAAGTTTTTTTTTCTTTATTAGTGCATGCACACATGATTTGCTCTATCTCAAAGGCACTCTCTTATAATTATTTATTTTATTTTCATGGTCATAGAGGCGGTTCCTCATCTCTCATTCATTCCGAAAAAGAAAAAGTGGTTGTCGAATAAGAATTTTCAAAATTTTGTTTATCTTTTGACAATGAATCGGGCATAGCTAGGTATGGGTAATTGCCTCTCCAAGAGTAATGTTGAAACGTGATCCAAATGTAGTTTTCAAAAGGATGAACCCACAATTATATGATCCACGTGTTAGTCTCCTTTTTCACCCTTTAGTAACTTGTAAAATGTAGAATAAAATTATGAAGCTTTTCAACTAGTTAAACGTATGGGAGATTCACATCTATTAAAACATAATCAAATTATAACATATTAGTTGAAGGAAAACTTCGTCTTACACACAAATTATATAAAGTTAACTTAAATTTAAAGTCTACATTTTAATATATGATATTAAAATATTTCTTAATAAATTTGTAGAACTTGTATTTTATTAGTTATTGTTTGAATCACTCAAAAATATTTATTTTAACACTTCACATGTCTAAGTCTTCTTCTATATAAGAAATTGGGTTGAAGATCTCATATATAATTGAACTATACTATATAAAATAGTTTAAAAATCTAATCTCATCAAATATTTCTGTAAGTTAGTATATTAGAGTATATCCTATGAGATTTATTAAATATATTATATTATTTATTATTTGACTTTTGTTTTCATGCTTGAAATGTTCAAGTGTTGAAAATTTTATATCTATTAGATATATAATTAAATTATTAAATAGAAAATTTATTTTCAAAGTTGATTTTGGAAAAGAAAATTAACTTTAGAGTTTATTTTCTAATACAGATTCTCTACCCTTGTACTTGAAAATGATTAAGCACCGGTTTAAGAGGCTCTTTTGAATATCCGAATATTTTTCTTTTAATCCGAAATGTAAGTATATGAATTTTAGTATAACCAATTTTTTTCTTTTATCCGAGTAAAGATCTAACCTCAATATTCAAACAAAAAATCTAAAACTATGTCTTAGCTCTTTTTTTTTATCGTAAAAATATTATTTTTTTTAATTAAGAGTGGTGTGGTATATATTGCAGGAGGACTGTGCCATTTAACACAACTGGCTTAAGCACAATAAATGTACACGTGTCACAAATATATTTTTAAATATAAGAAACTTGTTTGACAAAAAAATAGGTCATGCATGTTTCAACATCTCTGCATCTTAAAAATAAAACTGCTGCAAAAAAAAAAAATCCTTGTAATAATTTACAAAGAAACTAGAATTGATTAAAATTTAATTTTCTGTCTCTTTTCTAATCAATATTAAAGTTTTAAAAGTTGAATTGGTAGTAGGAGAGAATAGATTTATGATAGAGTTGCAATGTTATAATGAGAGTTCAAGAAGTTAGGTTAGTTTTTGCTATGCATAGACACTTGCAGAAGTATTTAACAGCAAAATCCAGTATCAGAAACATAACTCAATAATGTATCTTTAAATTATGACAATAATTAAGTGAAAAACAATGGTAATGGTGTAAAATTTTGCAGCAGTAATAAATCTGTTTGCCTCACTGCTATTATATTTTTTACCTAACATTGCATGGCTGTCATGTGAATTAAGATAAGAGTTGCATTTGTTAGATCCTCATCAATAGGCCTTCCCTTTTCTGCACAACACAACACAAGTCCACACCTGGGACCACATCAACATACCAACCAAACCTTCATACTCCATTAATCTTTCCAAATATTCAAATTCATTTTTTAATCACTCTCATTTTCATATTGTTGGAGGTACCACGTCGACTAGAAATAAGGTCATTTCATAATATATAAATAAGATGCAAACATCACCTTACAAATTGATTTTGTGGAATTAAGTTAGATTTAAAACCCCACTTCTTAACATGGTATCAGAGTCTATCGGTGCACTAATGGATCACCCATTATCACATAAGAAACACTTCACATGTCATTTTGAAGAAATAAAAATAAATGATGGGTTGCAAGATGAACCCTTTTGGTTAAATGTTCGATGATGAATGAAAGCATGAGACTTTTTGTTGTTCATTAGGGTATGAAAAACATAGGACTGAAAATTTTCTCTTTGGTTGAGTGTGGATCGAAAAAAAGACAGCTACAGAGGAAATTAAGACAAAACAGGGCAACCTACTAAATCATTGTTATTGCCAAATTACAACTGTGATCCCACTACCTTAAATGCAATTTAAGTTTGTCCTGTTCCTAAAAAGTATAATTAAACCCATTGGGTTCTATCTTTGTGTTCTCTCTATGAAAATCAACATCTATGCAATAAAGTGGAAAATGAAGTGGTTTGCTTACTACAAGTCCACAGCATTTAATTGGCCTTCAAATTAGGAAAAGGAGTGCCATTTTCTTCAAAATTATAACAGGGGTCATTATGGACCACTAATAAAGATTTTGTTAGTGGTAACCTTCTTTAGTACACAGGTAGAAGAAATGTTTGAATTATACATGTTAAAATATTAATACTTATTTTATCACTAATAACTAAAAGTAATTATTCTGCATGTCCTCATTTTAAAACAGGTAAATTTGTCAATCATGACCAAATCTTTTTAAAATTGCATCATGATTCTCAAACCTTGTCACTAAAATTTTGGTTCATAATTAATTATTCAGCAATATCACTTTCTCATGATAACTAACAATAGTATATCTCCAAATAGTGGTAAGTATTAGTATGAAATTCATTGAGTAATTGTTGTTGTTAATCAAATTCAACTTGGAAATCGTATTTTCACCAAATACATTAAGGTTTTAGAAATGCAGACATGAAAAATATGAATTGCCAAAAAACTGATAAGAGTAACTTTCAATAACATTGCCTTCTTCATCACAGTTTTGAATTTACCTGAAAAGAAATTAGGTAAATCAGAAATAACACACAAATAGCTCACACATGAGGTCTTACAATTACAACAATAGTCACTTACACTGTGAATATGATGAGACTGAGTAGTCTCATTACAATAAAAAGATGAAAAGGACTCGAGTTTGAGAAAAACCTATTGCAATGAATATAAAATAAACCATTTGACCAAATAAATTTATTTAGATATAAAAACTTAACCAAGTGACTCTTCAGAGTAATCAATTTTCTTCTGGACTTGTCTTCTCACTCTCATCTCCATGGCCCAAAGCACCACGCTATCCCTTGCCCCACTTGGACCATAGATACCACAAAATTAGGGTAATGCTCGCAATTACTTCAATAATAGTGCAAGTTTGTGTTAGTTTTGTCTTCAGTTTGTCCATGCTTAGGAGATCTCAGAACCAATTCAAAATAAGAAAAGAAAGTTAAACAGATTTATAAAAGAACTGCTTTCAACTGAAATAGTGGTTCATGTGAAAAATTATCAAATAAAAGCTAAGAATAGATCATGTGTAGAAATATTTTTTAAAGCAATTAAGTGTAATCGTCCAACATTTCTATCACCTTCATGAAAAAAGATATATTATAAACATGTAGGACAAGATTAAGCATCACTGAACAGACTTTTGTCTGCAATCACATGGAACTGATGATGAATGATTGTGTAATAGTCAAGGTGGATAATAATATTTGAACACCCAAAATTTTTACAGTCATCCAATATTATTCTTCACTACCTTTTACTTTCTTTTTCTTTACAAATACAAAAAATTATTTATTTTATGAACATTATACCTTGCATTGAGGTGTAAATAGTTGTTTTTGGTGCATACATAAAGCTGCTACTTATATATAGAGATAGTGGGAGCAACAAGATTGAGAATGAGAATTCTTGCTTGCTCCATTCCTCCCTAACCCCAATAGAGCAAACATCAACTGACAATTCAATCCAAGAAAAAGGAATAGAGGAAACAATACATTAAATAAATAAAAAAACGCAACTTTTAAGAAGCTCATTTAGCACAAGTTTTCAGGGTAAAGAATTATGACAAATGTCAGTTCACATAGGAACCCTCATTTTCTTGAATAGTTTGCTTCTGGTTGGAAATGATATGGAAGAATATCGAGGAAAAATATGTGTATACTTAAGCTCAATGGAATTTTAAAGTACATCTTTAATTCCATATCAGCTTTTAACCCTGAAAGAAGGATTCGTGGGTGCAAAACTTTCCAATTGAACTCACAATTACATGTAATTTGCAAAATCAGGTATATGAAAAAAGCAAAATCAGCTTGTGGCATAGACAGCATGGACCACTTACAACGTACTCCTTGGAACACCAATCAATTTATAATTTAAAACGACTATTTTGCATTTTGATTTTAATGCGTTACATAAACAAAATTAGTTTATAAATATTATTTCTTTTTAATTTTTACTAGCAAAACTTGTATACTTCACACATAATCGATGCAACCGTTTGTTTAATTTTTTTTTTTATTATATCTAACGACTGATATGCAAATATCTGGGACCTTGAGTTAACAGGTCCATGTTAGACAACTTTTCTAGATGAAAACTAGTATAACCAACCCTTTTGAAACTGATTTTGGAATAAGTTTTTCAATTCAAACAAAGTTCTTTCTGTCATTGTGAGAAGCAATATATAATGGGTACGCAATCACTAATTATGCAGAGTAAATGCGTAATGCTTCCATATATCTACATATATAAAATACAGTCCGATAATAGTAAATAGGGAAAAGAATGCTAACAATTCTGTAGGACATTTCAATACTACTCATCATTGACACTGGGAAGGGAAAGTGAAGAATAATGAAAAGAATAGGCCACGCTAGATTACCAGTATAAAAATTGAAAATATAAAAGACAGTGTACAATATGTCAGTTCCCCCTTTTAGCTTCCTGAAAGACCTCGGCTTCAAAATTGTGCTTTGTCCAAATGATGCATCTGATGCATAAAATCCCAAGATTAAAACATACAGAAGACCGGTTTATCATGTAACATTGATTCTATCCAACAGTGTGAATATATATACCTATACAAAGCAAGAGACAGCTGCTACTTCTTTGAATGGCAGTGCCATGAGAGCAGCTTCAATCTTTAATTGGCTATTGTCCTCGTTAAGGTAGAATCTAAATCTTACATGTTCTGAACCTCTTCGTAGATAGATTGGAAGAGAGCAGTAGAAATATATCTCTCACCGAAACTTGGAAAAATAACCTTCAATGTGCAAAATAAGAGGTGAAGAAAGAATCAATAGATTTATTGATAAAAGAATAATTTATCAGGAAAGTAGTAAAATAGAACATCTAAATTCATGAATTCAGCATACACTACACTTGTGCTCTCTAATTTCCATCTTTACGAAGTCTTGGGCAACATCAAATCATGTTTCCTAAGCACTTATTTATTGTGACAGTTTTATGCTTTGCCATCAATTGACACTTCTATGAACAGAAGCACAGAAAACCAACTTCCGTCTGTCCCAAATTCAATTTGTCCCTAGCCATTGATTTTGAAACTTTTAAACCCAGATGAAGACAGAAGTATCGTGATTCAACAGAAATTTTGCTTAGAAGAGGCTAATTTTGCAGGGAGTCCTAATGTTCTAATTAAAAAAGGAGAAAAGAATAGCAAAGAGTAAGCATGTTTAACCAACAACATATCCTGGGAGGTTGGGACCAAAGAAGATGCAAAAAGCATAATAAACTACTGAGTTCAACATTCAATGACTCAAGCTAAATAAAGTGATCAGAGAGAAACATGTCTCTAGGCAGAAAGCCCATTAGTTGTGAGAAAAAATCACTAGGCTTCTTTTTATTCTATCAATTCAATTCTCAAAACCTACTCTTATATATAAAATGAGTCCAATAAATCCAATGGAAACTACAAAAGAAAGCCAAAATATTTGAGAAATAGGAAATGAACTCACCACAATAAGTTTCCCAGAATTCTCAGGCCGTCTTGCTAATTTTATGGCAGCAGCAGCTGCAGCTCCTGAAGAAATCCCAACCTATACAGAAATTTGAGTTAATTATGATAAGCCATCCTAAAAATTATAAACCTAACCACTTGGTAGTTTATAATGACTTGCAATAACCAGCAACATACAAAAATAAGCATGAAAAATGTCAAGCCAATATTTTTAATATGCACACAAAATAATCATGAAAAGCTAAATGCAGATCATTATTCAGTTTATAGACATTCGTAATATTAAAACATTGCAAGAGTTTGCTAATAATTGATATTAAAATACGAAACATGAAACGAAGTAACAAAAAGATATCTACAAGTAAACCCTCATTCTAGTATTTGAACTAGTAAGCATCCGTCATTTTAGGTCCTTAACTTAGCAAAATGTTCATTTGGTCCTGTTTAGTTAAATGGAACGTGAAAAATTAAGTGAAAAGGAACTACAATGAATTACTTTTTTCGGAATAAAGTAAGGGTTTTGTAAAGCAAAGTACAAGGTGACCAACAGTTACAATCTCAATGATTAGAATAAGGTATATTAAATATTTTAACTCATAACTCACCAGCAAACCTTCTTTCAATGCTAATCTCCTCGCCATTTCAATAGCTTCAACATTTGTAACCTGTTATTTCATTTGTTAAGATAATTAATTACTTGAAATCATCTGTTTCTGCAAATTATAAGATAACAACATTGCATATTTAGAAGAAAAAAAAAAACCACTAAAGAAATAACTAAAAAGGGTTTAGCAGAACAGTATGAATTGGGATTCTTACAAACAAAATCAGGATTGGTTCTCGTGTTATTGATAATTCCAGAAAGTAGAATTCAATACACTGTCTAGGATCGCAAAATCTCTCCTCTCAAGATTCACTAATCCTATCACTACTCTCTACTAGAAAGAAAAAACATACCCCACAACAGGGGAGTCCCCCATCATATATAGTCTTCCTAACAGAAGACTAACCCCCTAACAACCCCCAAATTATTTCTCCTATATCTTTTTTCTTACGTAAACCTTCCATCCTCTAACAGTTGATGACACTCCAGATTATGTAGATGACTCCAAAATTGAACTAATGACCTAAATTCATGAAACAAAGCTTGCTGTTCCTCAGTACAGAAATACGAAAGCCAACTAGAAGAACAATAAGCAGGTTATTCAGAAAGAAATATAGAGAAAGTGAGGACAATAATTTATTTGTACCTTGATAACTTCGTCAAGCAGTTTGATATCCAAAATGCTTGGCAAGAAACCTACGACAAACTCTTATACAGTCAAAAGCAGACAAGAGAATGTTTTAAGTGAATATTGGCCTAGAAACCAATAATCTGAAGACGGGGGAATATTTAATTCCTAAACTTTGTAAAATATTCATACCAGGATTGTCACCTGAAACGACACTTCGGTCTGCAGGTTCCACCCCAACCACCTATCCAAGGAACAACATACTACACTTTTAACTCTAGGTAAAACAAAATAGAATAGATAAAGCATTACTTGCACTTAACATGTAAGAAGCATAAGCCAATAGTTGTCTATCATAAACCTAATAATACCCGCAGGCATGTCACAAAAACTACACAGTTTAAGTCATCCTGAAAAATGTTTCCTACAATTCATGGTTTAATCAAGTACATGTTAAAATAGTCAAACTAATACTTTTGGTTATCCATCTGGATCCTTTTTCCTTCCTTATTCATTATCCGTCTCTCTCCCTCTCTCTGCCAACACAGAAATACAGAGCCAAGTTCCTAGAGGTTTGTTTGGAATATGAGAAACATACAATGCGAGCTGACTGATTCAATAACTACATAAAATTTCTTTTAATTCAAAAGAAGCGAAGATTAGGGGATTTGAATTTAAGAAATGATATACTTAGTAGTGGAAGTTAGAACTACAGGACCAATAAGTATATATCATTCAAATAGAAACAACAACTAAATGCATATAAAATGAATAATCAAACCTCTATATTTTGGTTCATCATTTTCAGATAACGTCCAGTGCCAGTAATGGTACCACCAGTTCCAATCCCAGCAACCAATACATCAACATTGCCCAGGGTATCCTCCCATATCTCTGGCCCTGTAGTTTCGAAGTGTATCTGTAATTTGTGCATATAAATCTTAATAACATGCAACTTAATTTATATTGTAATTTCTATTTTAACTGATGCACTAAATAATTAAAAACACAGAGACTAATAAGTTGAAGGTCTTACAGCAGATGCATTAACACTTAACCTTGGCATTAGTCATATTATCAAACTGTCGAAACATGTAAGCGTCGGGTGTGCTGCGTACAATTTCTTCAGCTTTGTCAACAGCCCCTTTTAACCCCTTCTCAGAATCAGTCAAAATAACCTCTGCACCAAAAGCACGTAAAAGGATTCTCCTCTCAACATTAACAGAAGCAGGCATTGTGACTATAAGTTTGTACCCTTTTGTTGCTGCAACAAAAGCAATGCCAAGTCCTGTATTTCCCGTAGTTGGTTCAACCAACACGGTCTGAAACAGTACATTATTAGGAATGTAAAAAAAACTCAAGATCCAGTACCTTGGATTTGAACAAACTATTACATCACAATACAGTAAATTTAAAAGTAGCAAATATTACATTGATCCGTACACAAAAAAAAAAATGTACCTTCCCGGGAGAAATTGCTCCAATCTCTTCAGCATTGGATAACATACTATAGCCAATTCTGACATTTTGAATAATAACAGATATTAATACATAATACATACAAAAGAAATCGCAAACTGAAAATCATGGAATGTTGAAAACTTCTAATATAAAGAAGTCTCTCTAGGAGAGAAAAATAATTAAATAAGTTTTTTCATGTTAAAATTAGTTTATGGCACAAGTTAAAAAATTGTCTTATAAAACAATTTTAACATATGAAGAAACTCATTTCCTTTTTTTAAGCCAACAGAGCAACAGCAAATATAGGAAACGGAGTGTGTGTCTGTCTGTGTGTGTGCATCATTGTAACAAACTACCTGTCCTTAACACTGCGGCAAGGTTGCATAGACTCAAGTTTGGCAGCAATGTTAGCCACACAACCCTCAGTAACTTTATTCAGGTATACCATTGGCGTATTTCCAATCAACTGCAGAAATTCGCAAAGTCATTCAAAAGTAAAGCAGAAGAAATAGCAGAAACATAAAATAGTTAACTAAAAGATTAAATTAAAATGTTGCAGCAGCAATAAAAATGTGTTGAAATTGCGAAGGGGAGTAGGAAGGAACCTGAGTGACATCTTCGGCAATGTTGACGGTGTCAAACCCTTGTCTGGTGGAGTGCACTAACGGAGTAGAAGGTCTGGTGGTGGCGGCGGCGGCGAGGGTGTGGTGTGGTTGAGAACGAGTGTAGGGTTTGAGAGTAACAAAACGGTGTCGTTGGGTGAAGGGAGGAAGCGGTGGAGGGGAAGAACACCAACAAGGTGATGAAGAAGATAGCGCCATTTTCATTCTAAGACTCTCTCACTTTAAAGATTTAAGATGGGTTTTGCTATTTATTCTTCCATCTTCTGTTGGCACGTATGCAAGTTTGAGCTCTCTTTCGATCGATTTCCTAATTGCTACAAGAATTATCTACACTAAAATAGACAAATTAAGTAATACATATAAAAAAAATTACATATACATATATTCAAATCTAACTATTTTATTCAGTCATTTTATTATTTATTAATGTAATACGATGATAAAGTGATTTTTTGTTATGGTTGGTTTCCATAAAAGTACCATAAGTACCACATATATAGTAGAATATGAAATAATATTTTGATAATTAAATTTTGGTAATTTTTTGTTATGATCTGAAATTTGAGATGATATTTTTTCAATAGTTTTGAAATATAAAAAGTGAAAATGAAAAAATTAAAAAATTAAAAAATTTTATTATAAAAATTTGTTAAAAATTAGTTATTAAAATTCTTTAATCATAATAAAGTAATTTATATATAAAAATAATTTTTTATTTTATTTTATTTGACTATTAATTATTCAAATAAAAACTTCAAAATTATTTATATAATTAAATTTGATTTTAAAAAAATATATAAATAAATGAAAAAATATATATAATAGACTAGTCCATTCGGATTTCATATCCTTTACTAGATTTATTCATATCTACTAACTACTAAGTATTAAAAACACACTAATGCTAAAATTTTAATGATTAATGTGTTATTTATAGTATTAAATGTGGCATCTCATTTAATCAAAAAATTCTAATAAACAAAACATCACATATTATAATAAAATAGAGTAATGACAAGAAGTATATAAGAATCAACCTTTTACAATTATCCAAAATATAATGAATTAGAAATATCATGGACACAGAATTATGCCATAAACACAACTTAAACATGAAACAATGTGGCAAAAGATTGTTCATAGAGCAAGAAATTACAAAAAAAAAATCATTATTCAAAAGATGCTCATTAAATGAGCAAGGTCTAACATATCTAAACTAAACAATAGCATTTCCATCACCGTCGTGATCATTAGGGGTCCTCACATCTGCTTACACCAACATTGGTGATCATTGCAAAAAGAAAAACACCACAAGAAAACATAACACAAACAGGAAAAGGGTAAGCTAGAGAAAAATAATTTTAATAGATAATAAACATATTATAAGCACAAACAACATGTGATAGCAAACAAAAAAAAGACCTTCTAACTCGATTATCTGGATACATGTAATGAAATCAGATTCAGTAGTTGTTTGCATTTGTGGTGGCCTCTACTGTTCTGGAGAGTCATTGGCAATGAGTTTCACCCTACCACACATAAGGTGAGTCCATGATCATCTAATATCCTGCCAGAGACTAGGACTTCTAGCTACTCTCACCACATGAACCAGTCTACTCTATGTGAGTCTGACTGATTCATTAGAGTGTCAAGATGTAGCCTTATTTGAATCCTTAAGTTACTACACATACTACTTTATTATCAAAAGGATTTCTCCATGAAATTCTCACACCAAGTGCACATGTTATCTCAGAACATTTTCATCTCATGTTAATCATATAAAATACAATGTTAATACACCACATCATACAGGCACAACATCATACATCATACTTTTGAGGAGAAAAACAACCAATCATAGAAGAAATCAAGTAAATAAACACTTCCCTACACCAATCTTCACTCAAAATTGAAGTTTCTCGCTTGAGTGACAACTCGAGCAGAAGCCTGTGTGAGTTTTCTGCTATTCTCGCTTAAGCGAGGGTTGCTCGCTTGGGCGAGAACAGCAGGTTCCTCACCTGCTCACTCATGCAAACCCAGAATCCAAACCAAAACAACACTCAGTTAATTTCCATACAACATAGACATCAAATAGGCATTGTAAACATGATTCAGGACCAAAAACATGCAATACACTTAAAAGCTTTAAAACACTAGTTTCCCTCACCTTGAAATTGCTACTACTCTTGATAAGGAGAGATCCTTAGGTGGAAAGGAACATAGTAACTCCAAAATAAACTAAGAAGCTAAAAAGCATGAACACAGGTGGACAAAAGATGAGGTTCTAAGGAAGACCCTAAAACTGAACCAACACAATAGAACTGGAAAAGGAGAAAAAATGGAAGTTTGGAGTTCAACTTACATAAAAGAAAAAGACGTTCCATTAGCTCAGAGGAGAATTTCATAAAGGCTCTAGGTCAGTTTCTGTTTCAGAAGGAGGGAGAAGAGTGAGTTGCACCTTTTGGAAGTGGATGAGGGAACTTATCGAAAAGTAAAGTAAAAAAAACTTAAGTAATTTTTCTGAAAAATAAGAAAACAAAAGGACTGGCCTTGAGCCTTCTAACTTAAAGTGGGTCCAAAATTTTAAAATTAGAAGTGAGTTTTACATCAGTTGAACTCATAATGATAATTTGATAAAGAACCAAATTAAAATGAATCTTAATGATATTTTGATAATTTATCTTTGAATTAAATTAACCAACTCTTAAAAAATGAATTGAGCAAACAAATAGTCTTATATGATTATATCTTATGTTTAATTTGTCATAATTGCATATTTGGTTTGAAAATGTTCCTTTATCAAGGACATTATTGACATTATTGATCATTGGAGAAGATAACATCAAATAATTCTAAATCAAGTTGGAATTTCCTATATCAATTGATTAAAGATAAAGATTAAAAGTTTTACTAGAAAATACTACATGATCATAAAATACCATACTTAAAAGCGATTGTCAAATCAATTGAAGACAAGACCTACAATATACACTTTCATATCTGGTAAACAATTCTGTTCTTTTGGGATTGAAAGAAAAGCGTGAACACTTCATTCGGTGAAACTTTTCTTGTGAGTTTACACTGTGGTATACTATAAAATACTTTAATGAAGGATTCATACACATCATCTTCTAGGAAAATCTTCACACTTTGGATTGATATATCATTTCATGCATAGAACAAGAGACATTCACATTAAAATACACGCAGAACTCAAGAGGAAAACACAATTACAGAAGTTAGTGTGACAACTGAGAGCTAAAAGCAGCACATATAGAACAAAGACACTTTCATTGTACATCCCCAAGTGTTACCACTTTCATTATACATCCTATGAATCAGGTAAGTAAGAACGTTACATTACAATGTCAACAGAAAAATCATCACTACATTCGTATACTTCTAACATTTCTAAAACAAACAAGCATGCATGCATGCATGCATTTACTTGTATTAATTTCTCTCACAAAAAACTAGATGGTGCAGGTATTGATCTGTGCTCACTTCTCTGAAGAGACCTGAAAAACCTTCTAGACCTGTTAGTTTTCAACTTCATGAAAGGAACCTTGCGTTTCAGAGCCTGCCAAATCATTTGCACAGCATCACCCTCCTTGGAAGGGAACTGAAACTCATAGAAAATCTCAACCTCTTTCAACCTATTCCACATCCTGGTCCACTCTTCCTCCCCAATGCTCCTAATGAAGTCTATCAGATACCTCTTTTTCAGGGCATCTCTGGTACGGACAAATATGCAGAACTGAGAGTAGTCAAGAACATCCTCGTATGGCAACTCGATTTCGTCGCTGATGATCACAGGAACACAGTGACTGACTATGGCATCAAACAAACGGTTCGATGAAGGGGTGTCTCCGGCTATGTTGAGACAGAACTTGGAAGAACGCATGCCTTCTGTGGCTTTTTTAATTCCACCCTTTTGAACACTCCCAAATGAAAAATGCACATCCTTTTCCCTTTTCAGAAGATAGTATAGCTCATGTCGAACATGACCTCCCTGAGTCAGTATCACAACCAAAAAGGGTCTAGTTTAGCACAACACATTTTCTGAACAAGAACCAATATGTTTTATGCAATATCAAACTTTTTACCCAAGACATTGGTGATAATGTGATGCAAATTTCGCTACAAATACAAGCACGGTATGCATTTAACATGCGCTGATACCAACTGCATCCATAAATGAATGTTCATCAAGTAAACATTATTAGGGATTTGATGACACAACGACTTATAGGTCTGAAGTTTCAAACGAGAACCTGTGGTCCTCTGCATAAACTGAAAATATGACCTCATTCCATTACTTTCTAGTTTTATCTATAAAACACAACTTTATCCTCTTAACTTTTTTCCCCTTAAAGTGCCAACATCTAGTAGTTGTGTATGTAACAGATCTGATCAATTAAAACACGGTTTTTTCAAAGAAAGAATTAGTTGTGCTGAATATTGGCATTGGATGAAACCAAAATGAAGAATGAAAGGAAAGGGATTGAAAGGCTTATAGGTCTGATACAAAATTATGATGAAAGACAGAAAGGAAAGATTCAAGAAACTAAAAAACCAAGACATGAGAGACTGAGAGAAACATACATCTTTTCTGTATATAGCTCCTTGGAAGTAGAGCAATATTGGACGGCTACCAAAAGTGGATTGATCATTATCATAGGATTTAACCACATGTTTGTAAGGTGCAATCACATCTTTCTCAACATTAGCCACGGTGGGAGGGTACCTCCCAAAATCTGAGAGTATGAAAGTTCCTGGCCACAACTTTGTTCTTGCATATAACATACTATTCGGATGATGAGCCAAGATGACATGATCCTTCCCCCCTGACCTCTTCCATTCCTCTTGTGCTGTCACGTAATGCACCAACTTTTCCTGCAGCACCTGGTTCCTGCTCCTCTTCTCATGTGGGCCAGTTTTAGAAAACCGATTATAACAAAGAGAGGAAAAGAATGGCACAAATATCACATCAGCATCACTAGAGTTTCTAACTCTCATCACATTCTTTGCTTTAGATTCTGCTTCAGCTTCAGGTACCTCTGAATCAAGAATATCCATAGTAAGCCAATACTCTATACTATGCTGCAAATTCAACCCTCCAGGGTAATGGGGTGACACAGCTTTGATATCAGGCCAAACACTGTCAGCATTCTCTTGAGGTGTCCAATCCAATAGTCCAAAATGAAACTCAGGAGGCAAATCATACATGAAAACTCTCAGAACACGTGGTTTGCATTTCACACCTTGTTCCTGTTCTTGTTCTTCCGGCACTTCTTGTTGTTGTGGTGGTGGTTGTTGTTGTTGTACCACGTCACGTGATGTTGTGGTCGTCGTCGTTGCTGCTTCTGCTTCTATACTGTCACCGAGTATTGCTCTATTACCAATCGAGGGTTCTACTTCTTCTACATATTTTTTCTCCACTGGATCAGAATATGAGTCGTTGAAGGAAGAGAAAAGGCTGGAGTTAGACGTAGCATCGGATTGCGTGGAGCGCAGAACGAACAACCACGACAACATGAACAACAACGTTGTCATTCCGAAGAAAAAACACAAGGTCTTCTTAGAAACAACCTTGATGGCAGAGCCAGGCACGGTTCTCTCGACCATTGTAGAAACAGCATTCCAAGCAATCAGAGTTGGAACCAAGGTGGAGTTTGGTGTCTGAAACAGTGAGAATCACGTGAAAAAGCCATAAGGGTCCATGAATGGTTGGTGGTGGTGACATAAGAAGAAAAAGAAGAAGAAGAAGAAAAAGAAGAGTTTGTATTCGGAGTGGTTTGTGTTTGTTTATTGTGTTTGTGAGTGATAGATATAAGAGCGAGGGAATAGGGTCTAACTGTGGAAGCGTTCTCCTTGATTAGAGGGTCTCCACGTTTTTGGGTACAAATGAATCAATCTGCAAGAACTCTTTGCATCATCGATTTCAGAAGACAATTTGGTGATTTCAAAATAGTACAAAAGTTTAACGTGAAAGTTTGTGCTAATAATAGTTTAGTATTACAGTACTCACCGTGCCGTGTAATGTGACCAAAACATATTAATTGGGAACCCAACTATTTACAATTCTTTATCTTATCGCTAATGTTAAATTCATTATTGTAACTACTATCATATTTTATTTTTAATAATAAAAAAACTTTTACTATGATAATTTTTTTAAAATTTTGATAATATTTTAAGTAATCATGGAATAGTGGAAATAAAAAATTTTATTAAAATTACTTTTTTATAACTAGGTGATCATTTAATCTAAAATATATTTCAACTTTTTTATTTTCTTTATCTTTTTAAAGAAAATGAATTCACATACTCCTGTTAACACTAACTTGCAAATCAATTAGGAAAAAAAAATTGAAATGTAAAAGAAAAACAGATAAATAATAGAATGTTATGTCAATTAAAATCTGAGAATCGCAATATAGTTTCGAATTAATTGTGAGTTTTAAAAGCTAAAATTTTTTTTTTCTTGTTTAAAAAATAAATTTTTAGTTCTATCGAAACATTGAGATTTTCAAAATTAAATGTCAACTCTTAAATCTAAACCAGTCTCTATTCAAAGGGAAATCAGTTTGATTTCCACACAGAAGGTTAGGTTGTTTCAACCTTATAAATGAAAAAAAAAAACATAATTAAAAAGAGAGACTATTTTAAAAACTATTTCAACTTAAGATGATATTTTACAATTAAAATTTAAAATATTTCAACTCTATTTCAATCCAACGTGTGTTTTATTTTAAAATATGCACTTGAAAAATAGAAAGAAAACATAATAAAAAAGAGAGACCATTTTAAAAACTATTTCAACTAAAGATATTTTAAAATTAAAATCAAAAACTATTTCAGCTCTATTCTAATCCGACATGTTTTGTTTTATAGCATTTGAAAAATATAAATAAAACATAATTAAAAAGATAGGCTATTTCAAAAACTATTTCAACTAAAGATATTTTAAAATTAAAATTAAAATTAAAACTATTTCAGTTTCAATCTAATATGTTTTATTTAAAACATAAATTTAAGGATTTGGAAGAAACCATGAAAATAACTAAGAGTAGAAGTAATATTTATAAATGAAGCTTGATTATTTTGCTATTATGAGTTTATAAATAGAAAAATCAATTAATTGAGTTTTATTTTATAAAAACTATTATTTCTCTAAAAAAATGTCCAACCTTTTTCTATATTTTCTTTAAGTTTTAAATTTTTTTCTCATATGTTTGAAGATAAAACACTATTATAGGAGTCTTGGTGTAGAACACAATAGTTTTGTCTAATCATAGTAGTCAATCTAGTAAGTTTATCTTTTACCATTTTCTTAAGTCATTTTGAAAATCCGTTTGCATGGTGGGGAAGGAGGGAATGCTTGCATATGATTATTTTGGGTTCAAGATAGATATCTATTTATATGTGATTACTTGGATATATCCATATCATTGATTTAAGTTTTTTGCATATAGATAAAGTATCCTGTGAGAACTAAGATCTTAGAGCTTAGTTGAATAAAAACTCAAGTTCAAGTAAAGGAACTCGTTATTTTTGTTCTTTAACTTTATATTATATGATATTGTGATTTGGCTAAAATCTATGATGATATGTATAGTAGTGAGTATTGATGTGTGTTGAATTTTTGGTACGATATCTTGGTTTGAAAATTTATGGATAAATATATTGGTTTGGTTAAATTGACTTTTGGTGCTATATTTTAGAATTGAATTGGATCTATAGTTAGGGGCGGAACTAGGATAGGACATGGGGGAGCCACGGCTCCCCCATTTTTTTTTTTTGAATTTTTTTTATATATTTTTATATATTTTTTAAAATTATATTATATATTATTTATATTAAAATTATATTATGAAAAATTATAATAAAAGATAAAATAAAAAAATTTAATAGAGACATTAATTTATAAAAGAGATTGGGGTTGTTTTTCTGACTATAAGATCTTTCTATCATGTAAATTATTATGAAAGTGTATGAAGAGAGATAAATACAAATAGATAGGTTGGAAAATAGAGGTTGGAAAGACATAGATTGAGATTCATGTATACATTCTTACATGATCTCTCACAAATCAAGGTTAGTATCTTATTATGAATTATGTATGTTAGTTTATGATTCTTTTTAGGATGTTTCTTCCAAATTAAGTTTATCCCAAATTAATATAAACCCTAATTATAATTTTAGGGATTCTTTTGTGAAATTGGTATGAACCCTAATTATAATTTTTCCTAAATTATTATAACCCTTAATTATGAAATTTAGGGATTTTGTGTTTTTCGCTACCTATGGTAAAAAAATTTTTTAAGTTTTGAATTTATACAGTATTGCTTATTTAATTAAAGTAGTATGAGTTTTGTTATGTTTTGCATTGTGATAATTGTGATTTGTGAATATAAATTTTATTTTTTCTAAATAGGTAAGAGGTGATAAATTTATATTAGAAAGATTATGATAAAAAGTAAAAAAATTGATTCATTTTTTTCAAAGAGGAAGGCTTGTGATGAAGTTGAAAAAGAAATGCATTTACGTTAACTAATCTTGAGAAATTTAATAAGGACCAAGAATTTAAGACAATATAAAACAAATCTCTAAAGTTCTTAGAGTTACATATAATGAATTTAACAATTCATTAGAACGTGATTTAGGAAAAACGATATCAAATTTGACAATACCACCAAATCAAATTGATGAGATACGAATGACTTGTCTAAAATGGTATTCATGAATTGGTATCATGATATAATAGCATGATATAATAGCGAATGATAGTAATATTTTTTTAAATTCTACTATTATGTGTGTTTGTTTTAAGAAGAATAAATGAAGAGAAAAAAATGAATAGTTTTTCTTCTAAAGAAAAATTATATATAACAAATCTAATTTGGCCCCCTTACAATTTTAGTCCAAGTTTCGCCACTGCCTATAGTGCTGAAATTAAAAATATTAGTTGGAGTTATAGAACCAATATGTAAACTCTTTGGGCGAGCCAACTAGTTTGGCGAAAGTTAAAAAGTTTAAATCTAGGGAGCTCAAGTCATTATATTCGCTGGGTGAGTCTTATGAAAAAAGGTTCTAGGGGTTTGGGAAAAATCGTTGAGTGAAAATATTATATGAAAAATACGAAGAGTTCAAAATGGTTGTGTTGCTAGGCTAACTTTTCCCAATGAACGAGCAAAATTTTGACTAATCGAATTTCAATATATGCTAACTAATGTTGTGTGTGTGTGTGTGTGTGTGTATGTGTGTGTGCGGGTGGGTGGGTGTGCATGTGTGTGCGTGTGTGCATGGGTACGCGTGCATGCCTGTGTGCACGTGCGTCATGTGTTTTATATGAGGTCAAGTAGAGTTAGGACAATAGCCATAATCAGTGGTGGATCCTGACTAAGAGTTTTGGAGGAGCAGAATAATATAATTCTTTGATCATTTGATTGGATCATTAGTATAATGCTTTAAATACTTTAAAAAACGTGAAGAAGTATAATTTAACTTTCATCTTCACGTGTAGCTTCCCTTTAACCACTCCTACAAAATGAATCTATTATTCTATTCTTCATTGATATGCTTTTTTTTAATATATTAAAAAAATTATCATAATCTAATAAAATATTGAGAGACATAAATATTAGAAGAAAAATATATTATAATCAAGTCACAATTAAAAATCGGTTATAAAAAAACACAATACAATATTTTTTTGCTTCTATAATCATAAAAAATAAGTATACAAAAGGCTCATGAGATAAAAAATAAATTTAATAACTATTAAAATAATATTTTATCATCAAGTAAGATAAGAAAGAGTTATATTTTTTTGTCTTCGAGAAATGAAGGAAACAAATGAGCAATGAGAGCAAACATAATGAGTATGTGATAACTTCATTTTTCTTCAAAAAAAAAAAACATATGATAGTGAGAGATGAGTACGATTTTGTCAAAAATAAAAAAGGCAATGACAGAAGAAAATAAAAAATATTTTAATAAATGTTTTGTTTAATTATTCTTTTGGTTATTATTTCCAATAATGTAAGTTGGTCTTCGAATTTTTTTAGTTTCAATTTAGTCGTAATTTTTTAATCGCAATTTGGTATTTTTAGACGAAAACAGATACTAGAAGACTAATTAAACCTAAATATATTTTTTTATTATATTAGATTTTATTTTTTATTACTTAACATTAAATGTTTTATTTTATAAAAAAAATAAAGAGACACAATTTAATTATCATCAATTTCTAAAATATACCATTTAAAATTTTAAAATTTTCAATTAAAAATTCCAAAAATAGATATATAATTTTGAAAAAAATCAAAAATATTTGGGGGGCCCTAGGCCCCTCCCTACTCCTATAATGTTCCACCTCTGGCCATAATCCATTGAGGATGAGGAGGGATGACAATGGCTAGGGTGGGCATAAGTTTCATTATTTCATACTCATCCTTAAAGAAAAAATTTATCTTCATCTACATATCCATACCTAACATGTATAACATTTTTTTATCTCATCTTTATCTCAACCAAGTAACGGGTATACACCCGTACCTATGTCTATACCAGTTTTCTTGTTATTTCAATATCAATTAATTATTATTGTTGTAAAAAAATTGATAGCAGAAAAAAACAAAAAACATGACATTATCATATATGTAATACCAAAAGGGGTGTATTATTGTTTTTTAATATCAAATATTTATAAAAAAATTATAGTTATATACATTTCAAATTACCAAAAAACATTCCTAATAACCAAAATATTTATTATATTTTCAAAGATTAGTGAAACTTAAATATAAATTATTTTTAAAGGTCTCTTTACTTCCTTTCTCTAAATCCTAATTTAAATCATTTTTTTATACACTAATAAAAATTATAATACACCACTTTGAACAAAATTGCACAAAGAATAAAGGTTAAGATAATAATAATTGAAATTTAGTACACGTTTTTCATATCTTGAACTTCAATCTATATTGGATCGTGATAAACAATATTTATGACAATGATATTAAGTTATTATATTATAGTAAATAAAATGTATTTACAATTGTAGTGATAAAATTACACTTACGAAATGGGATAGAAACCAAAATTAATTATATAAAAAATCATCAAAACAATATTTTACATGATAAAAATAAATAACAAATAAAAAGTTTAAAAAGGACTGAAAATCATTAATTCTGCATCTTAAAAATAATTTGATATATATTTCAATGAAATCACATAAGAGAAAACAAATATATAATTAAGAACATGATAAGAAGAGTATACCTTGAAAATTTAAGAAAAACTTTTCAGATATCAAAGTAGTCGAACTGTTACGAGATAATGAAAATTGTTTTAACAAAACAAAAAAAAAATTTATATGAAACAAAAGCTAACTATCAAAGAGAATAAAAAAGACATGTTTTCTATATTACCTACTAAATGAAAGATTTATACTTTTATAAACCCTAAAGATTTATACGATTAAACATTTAAAATTGAGATCAAATACTTTTATGTAAAAAATAAATAAATAAAATACTAAAAAGGAATAAAAGTATTTAAATAAGAGACATAAAACTATTTGATTGACTTTAATTAATAAAACACCATTTGAACATAATGATACTTTTAAGTGATGATAAAAGGAAAATTACCTTAAAAATGTGAATAGATTTCATTATATAAAACAAGTCAAATTATTAAAATAGAAAAGAAAAAGTATGCAATAAAAGAAAAAGAAGGATTATAAAAAAAACTAAGAAAATAATATATATATATATATATATATATATATATATATATATATATATATTTAAGAACTTTTTTAATTTAACACTTTTATGAACTTATTTTGTGAGGAATACTTTTGTAAACTTAGATGACACTCATATGACCGTAAATTACAGCTTTCAAGACTAACACAATTGTTTACCTACATTATACAGTAGGTATCCAAAGTTCAAATTCTTGTTTAAAATTTGACAACAGTACAATAACCAAATAATATTATCTATGGAAGAAAATACTAGTAAGTCTGGTTAGTCTAAAATAACCGGACAATTAATTATAAACACAACCAACTTTTCTTTATTTTAAATTAATTAAATATTTTGTTTTAAATAACTGTAATTTTTTTTAACATGATTTTTAACAATTTCAACAAGTGGAGATGAGATTTTCAAGCAAAAAGTCAATAAATTTTAGAAAATATTTATATACATAAAAAAAAATTATCAATTCTTAATATACACCTAGCAAAAAGTAAGAGTGATAAATTTATAGATTATACAACATGATAAGAAAAGAGAGTTCACAAGAAAAAACATGTAATATTTGCACATAAAATTAAGATGCGTATAGTATATATCATTTTTCTAAATATATGAATAACACCCAATTAGTCGTTTTATCTTGTGTCCATGGGATCTTCAATAACCTCATCGTTTTCATTTTTCAGTGTAGCAGTTTCTTCGTCACCCTTGGTGATTTCTTCCTCCTTCATACTTGGAGGTGGCGGCAATGTTCTCGTCACCAGCTCTACTATTTCAGTCACCTCTTCATCTGGAAAACGCCCCTCACAACTCTCTATGATCTGTGTAATCAAAGTGAACAAACTGCTTAATTACGGTTTCGTAAGGGTACCTATTCACATAGACTAAATATCTTAAACCACATTATCAGTCCCAAATTCAAGTCCTATACCAAGAATGGAGAAATCCAGATGTAGAATTAGAGATACAATACTCTCGTGACAGAAAATTATTATCAAACATAACAAAGCCCTTTAATTTTTTGGCTTAAAAGTTATGCACAGTAAGAAATGGCAGACTTGCAAACCTGATTATTCCAACCTGCTCACTTCTTGCGCACACACAATTAATCAGGAATTTAAATATCCCAAAGCAAATTTGAAAAAAATATGATAATCAGCTACAGGACTAAAGAAGTATAGTCCTTCAAAAATGGTGGATCTTGATTTCAGTCTTTACAAAATAAATTGGCCAATTTTAGTCTTTCATGTATTTTTAACCATCAACATTAAACCCTGTCCCGGAGTAAATTTGTCTTAATTGAGGAGTAATTTTTAAACAAAAAATTTATAGGCACCGAACAAAAATCCAAAATTTTAGACTAAAAACTTCATTAATCCTTCTTAATATATTTAAGTTTGAAGTTTTAAACCCTACGTATTGATGATCATAGCTAGTATACACCGACTATACTCTATAAATGCAAAAATATTTTATACCGTCATCTAAATAGAAATTATCATGTATAATAGGTTAGAAATGTCTAATAATATACTCCATCATCCCCTTAAATGAGCAAAGCTTGTGGTGAGTAAAAGTTCCCTAAGGTAGCAAAACAGAGATTTAAAAGTTCACTAAGCTTGTCAGAATTGTTTGTTGCTTATATGCTCGAGTTGACAAGTTACATCACAGCGTAAAAGTTAAAATTCAACACTTCATACCTCATAATTTAAAGCTGAAGGCAAATAACAGAAACACATTACAGAGCTAATAACTTCTAACTGCATGGTTTAGTGTAAAATAAGTGGGAAAATTAAAATTTTGACACTTACAGGGAATAATTCAACTTCAGCAGCTGGCCTAGTGTTTAATATGTTCAGAACCTCGGCTTTTGCTAGGTCATGCCGTTTAATACTAGTCAAAAACTCGTTGATGCTCTCTCTTGTTTGATCAGCAGCAGCAGTGTCAACCAAATAATCATAAACCTGCTAGATATGCAGAAGATTCATCTATCAATAGAACTTACAAAATATTGCCATCTATTAGAAAAAAAGGCAAACCTAACCTTGTATTCAGACTGCGCTACTTTGGCAATAACCCTTGTTGGATCCTTTGAAGCTCCTTTAGCTCGTAAGAAATCAAGCACCTCAAAATTTGTGAGTGCACCAGCATTGGCCTCTAAGCTATGACAAAGTTAGCAAACATCAACCAAAGGCCAATAGATAAGAGAAAGGTTCAATTGAAAATAGTGTATTAATTTGAAAACAAACAACACTGGAAAACATACATCTTCATTTGTGAGACACTAAGAGAGAAGGAAGTAACAAAAAGGGAGTTTCTCCTTTGCTTCTGCAATAAAGCAACAAATAAACACAACTAAATAATTGAATTATCAAAAAAATACACCTTTAATACAATTTTAACTTAAAGCGCAACATTTGGGTGGAGCGGACATTAGAAGCAACAAAATTGAGTTGGTGTGGTTTATCCTACTAAAGAAATAGCAATATTCAAATATTGAACCAATGCAGAATCTCAAATAATTTCTTTGCCAGTTCAATTCTTACTGAACTTGGGCAGCACAAAAATTTGGTACTGGTTATATAAACAAGGTGTTTAGTTGCAGTGAGTTTTGGGCAAGTATAACTGGATAAGTATTTATTAAGTATTGGAAGATCATAACTTTAAATGGTATAAGTGAACAGAAATGTGAATAAAAAATAGTGCCAATAAAAGAGGCAACGAAAGAAATAGATATCTATACTGTCACGAACCAACTTACCCTAAAGTTCAACCCACTAGATTAGAAGTGGACTCGTAAATGTTTTTATACATGTTATTATATTTAAGATGCATAGGCCTGCCCTATCATGCGCTGAAATTCTCTGTAACTTATGCAATGAGTATTGCCAAATTTCTTTTCATTTACTCTTCTAGTTGTTTGGTAGTCAATCTTACATCAATTTGGCAATGTTGAAATTCTAGACACATCAAAATCATAAAGCAACAAATGACTTAATCAATCTTACATTGCATGTGGTGGAACAGAAAAAAATTATTTATTTATTTTGACAAAAGACCCTGAATTGGCAACCGGGCGAGTTCGAAGAGAAGAATTTTTAAAACCTAAAACGACAATGGTTTGGTGAGCGAGTGAAGAAAACTCACTGATTAGGGCATTAGGGTTTTACTCTTCTTCTTCTGCTGTCCCGCACTGGTCCGTTCCTTCTTCTGAACCGTTCGCCGTCGAACCACAGACCGTCGCCCACGTTCGCCGTCGCGCGCTAGGTTGGGTAGAGAAAGGGATACCACTGCTCCGCTGCACTGTTTTTTCGTGGAAGTGATGGGTAGGTGAGATTTTAATTAAATTTAAGAGTTAGAATATAAATTTGGTTACTATATTTGTTGATTTTATTATATTTGGTTTCTATTTTCGTTTTATGTTTAATTAGGTCCTTATTTTCGTTAAATTGTGATTAATTTGGTCATTTTTACTAACAGTGTTTAAATAGTTAACGTTTTTTAACAGTACATGCCACGTGTCAATCCTGGTTTTTTTATGAGGTGACACGTGGCATGCACTGTTCAAAAACGTTAACTATTTAAACACTGTTAGTGAAAATGACCAAATTGATCATAATTTGACGAAAATGAAGACCTAATTGAACCTAAAACGAAAATAGGGACCAAATTGAATAAAATCAACAAAAATAGGGACCAAATGTATATTTAAGCCTAAATTTAATTACTCTCTCTCACTAATTTGACTCATGGAAAAAATTATATTATATTATTTATTATATAATTATATTTATTAACTTTTACAATCAGAAATTAGGAATTATTTTTAGTTATTTAATAATTATATAATTTTTTTTTAATTTTGTAATTGAAATAAGAAAGGGACTTAATTCAATTCAGACAAATTCAAGTGTATTTTCATATATTAAAAGTAAAGTATAAATGCTAAAAAGAAAAATAGGTTTGGATGGAAACACATAAATATTTATAAGAATATATAAAGGGATTCTCTTTTTTGTGTCGAGCTTTCAAAATATCAATTTTACCTTTTAATATAATAATCTATTAAATTTTTAAAAACTTTTTATAAAATAAACTGTCTCGTTCTTTTACTTTTACAGGTTCACCTTTTTATAACAAGAAATATTCACTGATATTTTTTATAAATATCAAGAAAAATTCATTGATATTACTTTAAATAAATTATTAAACAGATTCTTTAAGGCTTACAGGTTAAAGACTGTGAAATGATAATCGTGGGAGAAAATTGAGTTCATACTAACAGATTCAGAAAAATATATTGTAATTATCTTCATACATTACAATAACTGAGTGTGTTAATGATGGTCCTTCAAACTAGCTGATAAGAAATATATAGGAAGGTAAGGTAATCCATGAGATTGCAAAGAACTTACATCAAAGTGAACAGATTCATTGAACTTGATCCATGAGATTGAAATAATATCAATTGGCTGATAATATTTTATTTATTATTTATAAATAAAATAAAGGTTTAATCACACACAAAGTCCTCGTTTTGGTTAAGAAATCTCAATTGGGTCCTCAGCTTCAAAATTGTCCCAATTGAGTCCTTAAGTTTGAAAATTTGTATTAAATAAGGGCAAATCGTTAACACTGTTAAAATGTTTAACGACGATGTACAGTAGACAGTTTGCGTTGGACATTTTTACTGACGTGGAAAATAAAAAATGTAAAACGAAAAAAAGGAAAAGAAATGGAACGACATTGGCTGGTAATCTCAAAAGTTAACAAATCTCCAAATTTGAAGTTAGGGTTTATTTACTTCATGTCGCAGGAACTGAGCAAGTGAGCGCGAAGCTAAGGAAAAGGTGGGTAGGGTGGAAGATTAGGGCATTTGTTCTAGCGTTCGTGGGTTTCACTTGTTGGTGGGTCATTTTCATTGGCGTTCGTGGTTCATCGAAGAAGAATTTGTAGGAGGTGCACTGTTGCGAAGGTGAGTTAGCTTTGGATGTTGGATTTTGCTACTAAATTTGATTATATTCCTTTAAGTATGATTTGGTGCACTTTATTCTGTGATTGTTTTGTTTTGCGTAAGATTTGGTTGGTGGATAATGTTGTTTAAGTGTGTTGGTTATGTGTAAAGTTTGTTTGCTTTTCCATATTCGGTGTGGTGGTGGGGTTCTCTTTTATGGTTTTTGTCTCCCATGTGGGTGTCTAAATATTTTGTCACTGTGGTCCCCCATTTTAGTGTGTGGTAGGGACTGTAATTTCTTAATTGATTTGTGGTTATATCTGTATATATAGGGTGATATGTGTGACGACCGCTTTGAAGTTGTGGTCCACCACAGTGGAAGTTTTGTATGTCATGATAATGGGAAACTGGTCTTTGAAGGGGAAACTACAGAGTGGTTTTGTGACCCGGACAGGTGGAGTTATTTTGAGATTGTAGGTGGACTGACAGAGTTAGGACACGTCAATATTAAGGAGTTATGGTACTCTTTAGGAGGTGGGTCAGTGCTGGAAGATAGGTTAGAACTTTTAACAGATGATAAGGGTGCTATGCATATGGTTAACTTAGCCAAGCTAAATGGTGTAGTGCACTTGTATGTGGTACATAAGATGACTGAACCAGAGATAATAGAGGCCATTGAGGGGGTTCAACCTGGTTTAGAAGAGATAGAAGAGGGTACCGAGTTTGGGTGTGTTGGTGAAGGGGAGCAGATACAAATTGAAGCTGAACCTGGATTAGAAGATATACACGAGGATGGTCAGTTTGAATGTGGTGGTGAAGTTGATAAAGAGGTGGGAGCTGGTAATGGTTTAGGTCAACATGAGGTGGAGGATGGTTTGGGTGGAGGTGAACATGAGGTGGAGGATGGTGTGGGTGGAGGTGAACATGAGGTGGAGGATGATAGTGAGGGTAGAAAAGAAA
>Ga0214542_1001633_pt1 | contig 46125 bp, 20 predicted proteins | sample CNSS1metaG_FD_160096 | JGI IMG/M metagenome (GOLD analysis project Ga0214542, IMG submission 160096) | Root nodule microbial communities from cowpea collected in UCLA plant growth center, Los Angeles, California, USA - CNSS1 | ecosystem: Host-associated > Plants > Roots > Nodule | place: USA... | reverse complement strand
AAAAAAAGAAAAAAAAGAAAAAAAAAATAAAATATAAAAATATTTTTCAAAAAAATAATATATATATATATATATATATATATATATATATATATATATATATATATATAACCTATATCATGGTTTTTTTTATATTTATTTTAGGGTCCATTTGAAGTAAAAATATAAAAAATGAGTCCATTGATATTTTTCTTTTGCAAAATAGGGTCAAGTCGTCACGATACAAGACCACATTACAAATGAGGTCGTCCAGGTTTTTTTTTTTTAAATGCAAAGTCATGAGCTTTTTTCTTAAACATTAAATTATTTTTTTCAACATTAAAAAATCATACGCAGTGTCGGTCATTAGTCCAAGCAAGCCTATGTCAGTCTGGGTCGACTCATGTCGGTGGTTGGCCTGGACTAATCCGTGTCGGTCTCATCCTGGATCGACTGTTAACCTGGGCCAACCTAAACCAATACGTCTAAGACCAAATTGTGTCTGCCGTTGGCACAGGCTGACCAGTGTCGGCCATCAGCCTGGGGCGGTCGTCGGTCTAAGTTGTCTCATCTTAAGCGTGGGGGTGGGTTGGTCTATCTCGGTCGTCGGCCCAACCCGAGTCATGTCAGATATCAGCCTGAGCTAGCTAGTGTAAGTTGTCGACATGTGCATAGGTTGTGTTAGCCGTTAACCTGGGCCTACCCATGTTGGTCATCGGCTAGGGCCATCTCGGTCGTCGGTCTGGTCCTGCCTGTGTCGAGTTGTCCCATTTCTACTATCGACCCCGGACGACTCGACTAGTGTAAGACGTTGGGCTGAGCCGACACATTTCGTCTGTGGGCCTGACCTTGCCTATGTCGATCAGCACTAGCCCGTGTTGGCAGTCGGCCAAGGAGGCCTGTGTCAGTCGCTAGCCCATGGCTGTCGTTGACCCTGGTCGACCCATGTTTGCCATCTTCCTAACCTGTTTGGACCAATCCAAGACAATTCTGCTTGATCTTTGACTCAAACTCAAAATATTGGTTTTAGGAAGGCAAAGACCACATTTGCTCTAGGCCTAACCCACTTAAGAGATAACTTTAAAGGCTGGTTTTTTTTTTTCCTCTCATTTGGAGGGCCTCTAAAAGAGGACTTGTTGAAAGGTGAGTTAGGATTTGACCCATGGATTATCGGTCAAATTGACACCTTTATTTATATATAAAAATTTTGATAAAAAAATAATAAAAACTTACCCCAATGGCTAAGTTGAGAGATGTTGAGGAAGTTGCACTAGCAATTCTAAGTCTGTAGGTCTTGTTTGGATGAACATAAAAAATCTGAGGTGCGCATTTTTCATTGCCTCTGAACTTGCATTGTGGCAAGGACGTGTTCATAACATTAGCTGCCATAGAACAATTGTATTGTCCTCTTCCATTCATAAGCAGAGACTGAAAAGGTTAAATGTTTGAAAGCTCACAAAAATTATTTCAATAGTAATGCCTTTTATAAGCTGAAACTCGTAAATTAATGATGTAACTTGGGTTGATTTTTTTTTTCTTCTGCTTATAGAGTTAACCACACCTTGAAACTCTATATATAGACTCAATTAAATATTAAAAAGTACACGGGGAGAAATTGTGGATATTTTCGTTGGACCACTTCATTAAAATTAAGGCATTTGAATAAGCACGACACTGTTAGTTTCTCCTATGTGTATCTCTCACAATTAACTTTTGCTAATCATGATTAAAAACTCTAGATAATATTTCAAGTAACAATCAAATAGATACAATCGTTTTAAATTTATATTTACATTTTTCTCATAAATAATTATATGCATGCATGGTTTGATTTACCTGAGGTTGATGTGTGTTTTTTTGCCACCAATCACTGAGCAGAAGGTTGAACTCACCATCATAATCAAATGCTTCTTTCTTTTCCCTTGATCTCACTATCAGAGCACCATTCACCCCTTCTAATTTCTGAAAACCATCGTGTCCATGATAGAAATATGCACCTGCCTGCACCATATTAGTTGGCGTAGGACTTCCAACACATTTAATAAAAGAAAAGTGTTAAAATATTTTGTATACAGATATACCCTCTCAGCGGTGAATCTATAATGAAAAGTTTGTCCTGGGGCAATAGCACACTGAGAAATAGAAGCAGTTCCATCTGCCCATGGCGTTCCATACTGCAACACAAAACACCCAAAAAAGTGCTTTTACATTCTCTATATACGCATGGAGAGTGAGTGACTGAGTCAAGGGAAAATGAAAAAGTAATATATAATAAACTTAATTTAAATGTTTTTTTTCTTTAACTTATTAGAATTATTATCTTTTAAAAATAATTTACCAATTTAATCTCAAAACTTTAAAAATGTATGAATTTAGTATTTTCAATCAAACTTTGTTAAATTTATTCAACGTTTCAATTGTATTTCTCAATTAACATTGGAACATAAATATTTCAAACGGTGTAAACAAGTCAAGTGCTATCATGAAATACATTTGAAACGTCAACTAAATTTAACAAAATTTAGTTAAAAGAACTAAATTCACGATTCTCTAATATTCGAAGACTAAATTTGGTCAAAATTTCAAAAACAGACTAGTTTCAATTTTTATTCAAAATTAAGGAACCAAAAATATATTCGATCCTGATAAACTATCTGGATCTATAATAAGGTTGGTTTAATGGTAAAAATTGGAAAGAGGGTATGAAAGATTGTGGATTCATCTTCTCTGTGAATAAGAAGAAGAAAGAACCTGTCTAATTCCATGCCAGTGAAGAACTATTCCTTGTGTGGAGAGCTTGTTGGTAAGAATAATATGAAGGGTGTCTCCTTCTTCTGCTGTTATGGTTGGGCCAGGAAAGTGTCCATTGATTCCGATCACAACTTGCTTCACGCAATATGGCTCACCATTTATGTACTCCACGTCAAATTTGTACTTCCTTACACCTGCTAATGATACTTCCAACAAAAACAACCAAACACACCACAACGTTACACCTTTTAAGTTCATTATTATGTTGTTGCTTTTGCTCATACACACCACAAGCTATTTTCTCAAATATCTATTACAAGTTATTTATACACATATAACTTGTGCAGTACGGCATAGCATGTAGGTTTAATGTATGGAAAAAAGAGGTTACAAATGTACTACAAACTATTCTCTTCAAAATAAAGTTGAAATAAAATCATTTATGCAAAAATTTTAAATTTCGAAAATATATGATGAGATAAGAAAATAAAGTTAGGAAAAAAAATAAAAACAAATATGGAATAGATGTAAATAAATTAAAGATGTCAGCGTACTGTAATAAGAGTAAAAGTAATTATTTATTATTTTACTTTTATTATGAAAAATATGTGATTATTTCTTACTATAAAACAAGGACACTCATGGAACACGTGCGTTGCAATGTTCTCTATTCAACTTTTTTTACTGTATAACAAGGACACCCATGGAACACGTGCGTTGCAATGTTATTTATTCAACTTTTCTTACTGTAAAACAAGAACACTCATGGAACACGTGCGTTGTAATGTTATTTATTCAACTTTTTTTTGTAGAAATTTTTACTTTTCTTGGTCTAAAATATATATTAGAGAATTGTTAGTTTAATATTAATAGTTCTTTAACAAAAGGGAACGTGTTGTAACGGGTAGAATAGTATGATAATAGACAAATATAAAGAGAACAAATATATAATTTATCTATCAGTATTTTTTTTTACAAAAACAATTTTTAAATTTGACCATAGGTGACAATGTGACCTAACATAATCTCATTAATTAACAAAAAATTGCTCTAATTTAAAAAAAAAAAAAAGTAAGAGATGAAACTAAAAATATACATAAATAAATAACTAGGATTCCCCTAAAATATATATTTTCTTCTATCTAATCCCTAATGATTATATTTTTCAATAACGAAATTAAATCGAACCATAATTAATAGTTAGCCTACTTGTTTACTAGCGTCTGGGATTTCGTTTTCCAGCAATTGAATGTTAATTTTACGTGTATATAATTACGAAAATTTTGAATTCTTAAAACAATTTATATTCATTCTTAATTATTTTATAATGATACTAATTAGAAAAAAAAAATCATTTAGCGCGGGAATAGTACATACTTCTAAATTTACAATAATAATTCAATATCAGCTACATACTCTTTAAATGTTGAATTTTAATTCTAAAATGTGTTTATGTTTGTTTATATTGTCCTTGAAAGAAGAAATACTCGTTAAAGATAAATAACTTATTCTTATAAGAAATATAATTTAAAAACAAAGTTTTATTTAGGCAAGCAGGAATAGCTTTTACACATTTTACATGAGTTTATTCGCACATTCATCTCTTCAAATCTCAACTCAATCTAAAATATCACCATGTTTTTTATTTTTTTACTGTCCCAATGTATGAGTGCTTTATTGATTTTGTTATTGAATATTGTCATAAATTTAGTATATTTATTTATCGTGAGTTCTTTATTAGTTTTAAATTATTTCTTTAAAAATTGAAAATTATTGTTTTATTTTAATTTTATTACATAAATAGAAAAATTACTGAAACTAATAGTATGGTTAAATAGTAATTTACATTCAAACATAATTATAATTTTTATAATTTTTTGAAGTTTTTAATTTGTTGGTAAGTTCCTTAATTCTTAAAGAGAACAATATATTTCTAAAAATATTTTCGATTTTTTTATTAATTACTTTTAATCTAATATGACATTATTAAATTCTCAATAAATAAGGACATTGTATTATTTCACGTTAATTTGTCCAGGCCCACCAACAAGTTTTAAGTGATTAACGCATGTGTTGGGCAATGACTATGACAGATATAACGAAACAAAGTATGTTGGATAAATCATTTATTTTTTTATCACGGATTTTTTTTTTTTTTCTCTTTTTGAAATCTTACAAAACCAAATAAGAAAACAACTCAAACACCTTATTATTCATCTAAAGAAGAAGATTCATATATATGTTTCACAAGGGACTATAGCACACTTCGAAATTGAAGCAGTTCCATCTACGGAATATATTTTTGACTTCTTTTGAAAAATTTAATTCAATTTTTTTTAGCTTATTAGTGTGTGTTTGAATGCTAATATAAAAATGCTAAATTATTCTTTTGATTTTTGTATTTGCGAAGAAATATCAAATTAATTTTCTAATTTTTTTATCAATTTAGTTTTTATTTTCTTAAGAATTATTCAATTTAGTCATTGATCAATTTTCATGAATGGTGTTAAAGTCAGTGTTACATATTAATTTGTATTTCTTTTTTACACATATCACTTCACAAGGGTGCCACATATACATAGTCTTAATTTTGTCTCAATATTTGTTCTAAGTTTCATTTTAGTTTTAATTTTTGTAAAAAAATAAAGTAATATTATTCCTCTTTAAATCGATACTCAAATTATATTTGTATAAATCTTAGATTGATATTTTTATTAAAATTAACATTTTTATTGAATTTTCTAAAATTATTTTTAAATTACCTTTAAAATCTATATGAAATGCATATTTGAAATCATGTTAATTAGAGTTTGAACGTAATTATTAGATCCGAAATAATAAGTTAAATGGTATAATTTTCAAGATTTAAATATTAACTCCATATCAATTTATCATATAAATTGTTCTGAATATTTTGTATAAATTTTAAAATTTGTTTTCAAAAAATTCAGAAATATTTAATAAAAATGTTAATTTTAAAATTTAGTCATGTAAAAACCTGTTTAATTTCATGGCGTGAATAATTGTTCCCTCTGTGAAAAGCTTATTGGTGACAGCAATATGAAGGATATGAGCAGCATGAGCTCTGATAGTGGGGCCTGGAAAATGGCCATTGATTCCCATCACAATGTACTCAATGAAATCTGGTTTCTGAATCATCTACTCAACATCAAACTTGTAATGCCTTTGAAGATCATAATTGCAACAAATGAACTGAGAAATCTGAGAATGGAAAAGGGTTTTCATCATGCATTAATTCTGTACATAGCAAGAAATAGCACTTAAAACAGATATTACGTCTTTGGATGAGTGTTTACAAAAGTGGTGTGATAATTATGAATGCGTGTTTAAACTCGATTGTTTTCAAAATTAATTGGCTCAGCAATCGGAATGAAAAAGAGAAAGAAGGAAAAAAAGGATAAAGAAAATGTCAGAAGTGGGATTTGAACCCACGCCCTCTTTCGAAGACCAGAACTTGAGTCTGGCGCCTTAGACCACTCGGCCATCCTGACTTTTTGTTAATATTATCACACATATTTTTATATAGATAAATTAATAATATTCTAAGAATATTAGTGAACCTAAGAAAATGTCATAATTAACATTCTCTATGTAATTATAGATAGATGACTTGTAGAATTGTATAATAAAAATGTTGGAATCAGAACATTCTAAAATTGTTTGCATGTAATTGTGCTGCGAAACTAGTTCTATAGAAAGCTTTCATAAATTTGCTTGTTCTTTTTTTTTTTTGCGCGACGCGACAATTCTAAATGCTGCAATAGCTAACATGGTTTTATGAGAGACCCGATCGTTCACTTAGCAAAAATGGAAAATGAGTAGAGCAGGGAATAAAAGAGGAGGCCGGCATATTTCAATTTATTATCCAATTTGTTAACTCGTGCATGAAGCAATTGGAAGAACTCAAACAAATAGCATAACATAAACAAACAAGTCATTATGACAACTGAGTTGTTGCATTGCAATTCATAGAGCTTGCCGTGATTTCTTTATCGATGTCAATGATTTCAGCAAGCTAAACAATCCCAATTCTCAATCGTCGAATTCAAGCAATGAGTGTACTAATTGGTGAGTTTGAAAAGGATACAATACCATGTTTTCTAGCTAAAACAAATTATTTTCTATGTTTCGTAATTAATTACCAATTCAATCCAATGTAAGCAACCGAAGGAAAGAGCTATTTATTTAAAATCCTGTAAATCACTCCCTGAATTAAGTTGTCCATTATTACAATACCATTTTCATTGCATCCTTTGCAAGCGCCTTTGTAAGATAAGCAGAGCCAGAGAATATTCCTAGTACCATGATCCAGTTTGTAACCCATCAAATCCTGAAGAGTAAACCATTTTTAAAGAAAGTTTTTCTCCTTGCACAAGATATTGACTGAGACACCCAGAAAAAGTTATATATGTGAAGTGAATGCCACGGCAACAAAGAAACAATAACAGGGCTTGCAATAGGAAAAAAAAAGTATTGCTTTACAGTGCTGAGGAATGCGTGTCAAATAATTTCAGAGTGACCAAGTCGATTTTTTCTAGTATTACATAAAATAGATATTCAAGTCTCAACATCATTGTCAGATCATAACATTGTTACAAATGTCAATGCTCTTCAGTAAGTAAATTTACATATACCAGAGATCACATTTACCACTGCCCATTACACTATGAGGTAATACACTTGAATTTTAGAATATATATATATAGAGATCCTACCACATCACCTTATTCACGAGCAGTTTGTATCGTAACTTACAAGACCCAACAACTCTGGACCTTCCAAACGAGGGTTATTCTCAAAGCTACAGCATTGAAAAAAAAAATGTTTACTCAACTGGTAACAGGAATGATAACCAGGTAGCAGAAAACATGTTCTATAGCTAATAATCTAGAGATCAAACTTTGAAAAGATTTCAGAATCAGTGCACCAGAAAAATGCAGGAAGGCTGACTATAATTAACTGCATAGGACGGATAAGATGCAATCATCACTATTCCCAAATACATTGGTACAAGGCAGTGATTTAGTTGAATCAAAATTTTGCATTCTTAATATCTAATGAAACAATTGGAGAATGTCTATCACATGCAGCTATATTATTATCACACACAACAATCGAATATTACCATCATAATTTAAAAGTTCCATAAGTAGAATGTGAATAACAGTTTAAAAGGAGCTTCATGAACAGAATGTGAACAAGACATCTTTAACATCTTACTCATAAAGCAGAAAAAATTGCAACAATGATAAATATAGCAGTGCATGGCAGAAAGGTTACTAGGTTTCTCATGGTTGCTCCCCTTCCCTCACCCAAACATAAAAAAGAAAAAGGTTCAGGAGAGATATATTGGGACCTACTTATTCAATGGAATATGCTCGAATGGCCCAGAGGTAGGAATTGTACCGCATAAATCGTTGTTGGAGACATCCCTGAAATAAGCTAATGTTTAGTCTCTCTGAAAGCCCACGTCTTCGTCATATACCAAATAATCCTATAATGGTTAACATATAAATTTTACTTACACTACTTTAAGGCTTGAAACAGCAGCAAGATCCTTGGGGATAGGGCCAGTAAGTTGGTTGTCATTTAGTCGTCTGCAAAGAAAACATATATGAGAAACATGCGAGTACTGAATATTTTTTTCCACAAAAATAATAATCCAAGGCTTCACCAGTTAAGAATCTGGTAAGTTAAACCATATCATATTTAAAGACTAACAGCTTCCAACACTAGGAAAACGGAACTACTAACTAAGATTGCTACTTATTTTAGATTTTAACTTAGCTTCCTGGTGTTGGTTGAATAAATTTCAGGCTCTAGGAAAGCAAGCAGTTTTTAATAGGTCATCCACTACTGGTAGTTTGATTTATGAAAGATTCTGATGTTGCACAGAAATGGTCCATCAAAATTTATAGATTGAGAACTTTCATACTACACAGGAACCCTTTAAGTTACTTAGTTTGCTTATAGATTGAATCACAGCACTGAATGTTGGGACTGAAATCATCTCAATCTAATCAGAATGAGTCACACTAGAGTCTCTCACCTTCCTTTTTAAAGGGGGAGATCTTGTTTCTTAACACTGATCGAACTCAGGTATGCTTACTCAATGGCTTTATTTGTCTATTCTAAGGATAAGATAGTAAAATATTTTATTTTCCCTTCTCTTACTTCCTTTGAACTAAACACTCGGTTAATATTCCTGTCAGGGTAAATTTGGATATAAGCATGTGAATTTTGGAAGCAATTCATTTCATATGTACTGCCATATTTAAGAGGTCTTAACATCAAATATATGCACTACTGCTCAACATCTTAACATCAACCACAAAGCCCACAATTCTCCATGCCCAAACTTTACATAAAATGTATAACTGAAAAACACCAAAGTCCATGAGTAGCTATCCAAATGTTCTTGTAATTCTCCTGCATCATTCAAACTCTTGTGAGAAATTCAAATGAAAGGACAGCGGAAGCAAAGGCCACAGATCAGTCCAGTCATGCTTAATATGCTATTGCAGACTTACAAAAAGACAAGATTCTTCAATTTCCCCAATGAAGACGGAATGGTGCCTGATATGTTGTTGTTGTACAGGTCCAAGCTAACTAGACTCTTTAGGTTTCCAAGTTCTGGAGGAATAGTTCCTTGAATGTTGTTTTTGTACAACTCACTGCATCCAATTAAGAAAAGCATATGAAACACAAACAAATATGAAGTGCTATAGTTAACAGCAAATGCCAATAGATCAATCCTTGTAGTAATAATATGAGCACAATATGAAATATATCTATAAAGCACACAAGCCTTTTATAAAAGTCATGAAAACCTAATATAGCTACATATCATATATATGAACAATGTATGATATTGAGACAATAAAACACTGTTACTTAATGAACCAAAAAACCTTTGTAGATGATCCCAAAAGAGGAATGAGATTGATATCATTCCTACTTGAAGACAAAAGGAAATAATTTATGATTACAATAATTTATTTTTTTATTTTGTTCGTAGTAATGTCTTAGAAGTTTTCTTGATTTGGATTTGCATAATTGCAATAGTATATTTATTATTTTTTTAATATTTTTATAGGTATCTAGATATGTGTCAGACATACTAGATACATTTATAGAATAGTAGTGTTATAGGATGCACACGGTATCTGATACATTTATTGTATCTATGCATCATAAGAGCACATTAAATAGACTTAAAGTCCTCTCTTTTTCCCATTTGACGATAGAACACGATTTATGATGACAATAATTCTTAACATTTATGTTGTTGACAAGTATCACACATGCATGGCCTACCTTTTTAGAATAACATGCATGGCCATTAGAATAATTATATCACCGAATCTAATATCAAATATGTATCATATCTAATACATATATTGTATCTATCCATCATACGAGCACACCTAAACACTTAAGTTACAGTACGAAAAAATATTATCCAAAATTTAGAAAACATACAGATACTGCAGATGCTCCAGCTTCCCAAGTTCAGGTACCAAATGTCCAGATAGGTTAGAGTTACCAAGATCCCTGTAGAAAGCAACATAATTATCACCATAAATGTGGAGAGAATATCAACAGATTCGGTCAAACAAACACATTCTAGTTGGATTTGCGATATTACCAGTTATAACAGCAACTATCTATGAAGAAAAATGTTTTCCTTTATTCTCGTATCTTATCCAATACATATCAATACTTTACTAATTCGTATAAGTGAAAGAAGAAGTATCAAAAGTACTAATAAAAGACAAAAGAATTTAATTTAATACAGCCACATACGATACATAGAAGCATGAATTGCAATACATATTTATTAAGTTTTATGAATTTATTCACATCTAAATGCGCACTTTACATATGTTGTATCCAACATATTTTAGAAGTCAACACCATATTCAATCAGAAATCATCGCTAATATAACCTTTTAAGCTAATTATTATAATAGTTAACGAACTTTTCCATTTTGTATTGGTCGACGCCAAATTTAACAGTCAATACATGGATTATTTACTCAACTACGAACTTATATATGCATTATGTATAATATTTATGCAACAAAGGCAACAATAATCCCGCCCCAAAAAAGTAAAAAACAGCAAAGAAAGGCGTCTAATTAAACTACATAAAAAGAATTCCAACCACATAAACACCACAAGAAGCAGGTAAGTAAATATGGAAATCTAACTATTAACAGGAAATAATTTGACAAACGCGGCTTTGTTTGTTTCATTGAATATAAAAACAAACAAATCCAACCGCAAACAGTGAATCCTGTAACCTCACGGGGGATCCTTCAATCTTACAAACCAATTAACAAAATAACAAAAATCAACACGGCGTGATAAAACAGGTAGCCGCAGAAGTGTTAATTAACGCAACAAACGCTAACTATTAAGCAGAATCGAGCACGGAAACGGAACTAAAAACTCTTAACATAGCAGAAACAAACAAAACAGAGAGAGAGAGAGAGTACACTCGAGTGACTCGGTTGTCCTGGTTGCAGGTGACGTGGAACCAAGTACAAGGACTCACGAGCGTGGGATCCCAGCTCTGGAGGACGTTGTCCGGGTCCGACAGGCTCCGTTTGAGCGTGTAAAGCGCGTCGCCTTCGGAATTGGAGGCGCCGAAGCGGAGCAGAGTTAGGGTTAGGGAAACGGAGAGTAGGAACCGCACGGAAGTGCAGGTTGCTGCTGCCATGGCTGATCTGAGCTTCAACCGAACACCTCTAGTGCCGTGTTAGGGTTCTCGCTCTTATTCGTCGGTTCGCAACAACCGCGCAGAGAAGAACGAAGCAAAGGACGAAGTTATAGAGAGAGGAAGGAAGAGAGAAGAATCTTGTGAGAGAGAAAGAGAAAAGACTTGAAAAGGAAGTATCGGCTTTGGGAATAACACAGAGCAGTAAAACATGGCGAGCTTCGGTTTTATAATATACTATATAGTTTTTAGTTTTTCAAATTAGTTTAATTTATTACATTTTTTTAAAAATATTTTAATTTTTTTTTCTATGAGATTTAAAGTCGTTATTTTACTGGTCTGGTTTATCAGATGAATTTTATGGTGTTTCCCTATGCTGTATTTTAAAAATACATTTTTTAAAAAAATTAGCAAAAAATTTAAATTCCTGCTATACTTCTGTTTCCACATTAGTCTATGTGATTTAAAATAATCACTTCTTTAATACAGTTAGCTTGTAATATTGAAATAAAAAAAATAGTCATTTTCCAGATTTCGAACGAGAAAATTAAAGAAAAAAATTTGACATTAGCCAAAATAAAAGTTATCTTAAACTGAAAATATATTTAATTCAACACTTTTCTACTTGCGATTAATCCAAAAAATAGTTTAACGTGACTAATAATGTGGTGTTTTTTCTGAAGTCGGATAAATATGGTTTTTTGGAAAATTATGAATATATATATATATATATATAGTAAATTATAATTATTAATTCCCTCGTTAATTATTGAAATTCCTTATTCTACTTTTCCTCAAGAGTTAAATGATAACAATTTTTATTATAAAAATAACAAAGTTACAATTTATAACAACTTGTAATTTTTTTATCTTATTTTAGAAATGGTTCTGTTTTTTTGCCACTTACTTCTACAATTTTTTATATATACTATTAACTGATGGTGTAAAAAGATTACTATTTTGATTAAAGTTTATTTTCTTTTGCTCTCTATTTTCACACTATCTTTCGTTTTTTCTTCTGTTTCTTTATTGACTTTTGATGTTCTCTTTATGGGCAATTTTCGGTACTTAGTCAATAGCGGATGTCACGCACTGAAGAAGGGGAAACGATAATAATGGTTTCTGTAAAAAAACATAACAAATTGATAGAAAGAAGAGGACAAATTCTCTTATATTAAAATCATAGATTAAAACGTAAATTTTCTTCTTTATTTAATTACAATAAATATTTACTTAAGCTGGAAATATTTACAATAGAGATGAATAAATTCCTCTAAAAATGTGTGAAAGAAGAAGTGATGGTTGTAGATAAAAGAAAGTGGTGAAAAATGAATGGTAAGGTGAGTGGCGTATTCTGTGTGATAATGCCAAGTCTGTGCAACCACCATTATTGACACCACCTAAAGTGGTTGGGAGGATCCAAATTGGTTTAATAATTTATGGCTGTGGTGCTGCACATCGTGACTTTCGTCAACGGATCCATTCACTATTTTTTTTGTTAGGTTTAAATATATTTTTATCATTAAGTATAAGTAAAATTTAAAATTAGTTATTTTTTAAAAAATTTGATCAATTTAATCACTCATCTTTAAAAATATGTGATAAATTTAGTCATTTTAATCGAATTTTGTTAAGTTTATATGACGTTTTAAACGTATTTCATGATAATATTTGAATTGTTTACGACGTTTCATATATTTTCGCTTCAATATTAACTCAATTATTATAACAAAATACATTTAAAATGACAAATAAACTTAATAAAATTTGATAAAAAATACTAAATTCACACATTTATAAAAATGAATAACTAAATTGATATAAAATTTTGAGAAAAAACTAATTACAAAATTTACTAAAACTTCAAGAACAAAAAACATATTTAGCCATTTTTTGTTACAAGCATTGTCATCTTCTAATATCTTTAACTGCCATTTTTTATTTCTCAACTATATTGGTTAAAATGGGTATATATAGATAAAATAATGTGTAAGGAGTGTTTACTAGAATTTTATTTTTATTTTTTTACTAGATTAGAAATATATAAATTTTTGTAAGAAATGTGTACTTACGAACGAAAACATCTAATACGTAAAAGTTAGTAATATAAGAATTTAGAAAAACGTTTAGTTTTTGGTATTGTAGGATTGGAGATGTGAGACAGTTAAAAAAATATCATTATAACTTGTTTTATCGATAAATATTATTTGATAGTAAAATCAGTTTAACTTATAATTTTTCTCATCCTTTCTTTTAAATTTTACAAGGCAACTTTATATCTCCTACATATTAGTGAGAAATTAAATTGATATTCTCTCTCACTTTCCTTTCAACTGGTATCATTAAATTAATCTTATAGTTCTATTATACTGGGAATGAATGAAACATTTTTAGAATATCATTTATTTTTATAAAATAATTATAAATTTTCGTGATAAAATATGTCGTTAATATAGAAATAGTTTTAAAGAGTATTTGTCATGTCTATTTATTTATTTTTATTCTTTTGTGTTGATAGTTAAATGATAGAGATACCGAGACAAAAAGTTTTAAACTCTCGTAACTTATGTAAGAAGTGGTTACTCATATGTTATGTTGTTTAGGTGGATTTTACCTTGTGCTTATATAATAATGAAAGGTTTGGTCAACAAAAAATGGTTAGTTCCCGTCCCATTTTTTGTCTACAAAAAGTATCGGATCGACCTGATCTGTCAGTAAAAAAATAGATTGGACAATTCAATCTGTTCTATTTCAAGACGGGCCCATGATTGGTCTCTTACTTTTTTTTAAATTTTTTTTTTTTACTTTTTTATTTCTTTTTTTATTTTTTTAAATTTTTGTTTATAAATATTTTATACATATAAATATGTTCACATAATATTAAAAATTTATTTATTTTTAATTATTTTTTAATTTTTAAACATAAAAAATTTAAAAAAAAGGTTGACAGACGAGAGTGGGCTGACCCTCTTTTTATCCGTTAGTTGGGTGGACTAGACGCACCAAATCATAGTAGATTAGCGGATTGAAAATTTTAACCTGATTCGTGCTTTTTTTTTTATGAACTGATAAACATGACTCGTTTTGACATCTCTAATTACCAAATATAAATAATTAATTAAAAATAAATAAACTTAATTGAAAAGAAAGCCAGATAAATTATCTTGTCTTTTAGAGCTGGAATCATGTAAAAGGTATAAAAAGAAAAGATTCGTAAAAACCTGTTGTATATAAATTTGTAATTATTTTGCTTCAACGTTATCTCTCTGTATTGTTTTATGTTTTAGAAGTATTGATTTGCATTATATTTTTTGTTTTTTTTCGTCTTCTTAGCATCGTGCTTCAGTTTGAAATTTTTTACTTTGTTAATAATTGTGTTTGGACATATGTTTTTATAATGATTTTGAAGACTTTGTGAAGAGTACAGTTGCATATTCTCAGATTTTATGTTTTTTCTACATCCTATTTTAAAAAAAAAGGTGATTCTTTTGGGTTGTTCTTTTATTTTATTTTATTTTTAAATTAATATTTGAGAAAAACGTTTATCTCATGGAAAAGTTTTTTATAATTTTAGACAATTTAGTTTTAATTAAGGAAATTAATTAGGTCAATTGAATGTATTTTGGAAAATTTGGAACAATAACAACGTTAACATAATTAATTTCATTAATATATTAAATCATCTAAAATTTTAAAACTTTCCTTATAAAATAAATAAATAAATAAAGTGTTATTTTATTATATTCGAGTTTTTTTAAAATTAAAAATAAATATAATTAAAAAAACAAATTCACGGATAAATATAAAAAGTTTTAAAACTCACCCTACCAAAAAAAATCAAAAACATTGAAAATAAAAGAAAAATCTTACCAAAATAAAAATGTGCGTCTATACACAATTTCATGAAATTTTAAATAATGATTCTTAACAATTAAACAAAATCTTAGAACATGTTACTAGACATTATTTAAAATATAAAAGAACAATAAAAACGATTTAAAAAAAGTAAGTCATGAAACTAAGCTTTATCACAAAATAATTATAAATCATAATTGTACTTTAGAAGAGGGATTTTACTAAATTTCAAAAAATTATTTAATAATTAAAAATTAACATTCTTAACACTTCCATGATATCACAAAACTAATAAAATAAGACATTTTGTAATAATATCTAAAATGGTTGAAGTATGAAATACATTAATACAACTTCTCAAGAAATAAGACTATAAAAATATGATATTTCTACAATCACGTAAAATCAACCAAAGTTGTATATCGAAATTAACTATTAATGCTTCCAAAACATACAACGAATCTATTTGTTGGCTCCTCATTCTCTAATGGTGTTCCTAATCCTGCATCTTCATCTGCTCACACCAATAGAATGATAATTGAAAAAGAAAGAGACAACCACAAACAAGACAAATAGACACAAGAGGGTTAGCTAATTTGTAAAAGGAAAATCATATCTTAATAAAACATGTTACATCACAATACAATGCACTCCAAACATTAATACACAAATGTATACCATTAAATCAAAGACTCTTATAAACTCATTTATCCGAATACATGCATTTAACGTCGGAATCACTAAAGACATGCACTTGTGGTGACATGTACTGTTTTGTAGAGCCATTGCTAATGAGTTTCATTTTATCATTAATGAGGTTAATCCTTTTCACGTTTGAGACCACTATCCTACCTTCAAAATATGACCTTGTGTGACTCTCGTTACATACCACATAACTCGTTATACACTATACGAGTGTCAATGGTTATTACAGTGTTAGGATGTAGCCTTGTTTAAATCCATACATCAATGCATACAGTGTCAAATCTTGACAAATTCAATAATATACTCAAAATTTATAAACTTAATACTATTACCACTAATTCAATAAAAAATAATATGTAATTTATTATCGTCATGACTATAAAAAAATGTTCACATATTTAAAAGATTGTCCATCGTTTTTTCATATTCTTAACTCATCAATAATTGAATCATATAACTAAATTTTTCAGCTATTTTTTTCAATATAAATAATCATATCATCTGCAAAATATTCATCTTCCATTTTATTAATATGCATAGATTAATTCAAAAGTCTTCACAAACTTTCATTCATTTATGCGATGAACAACTATATTATCTTGTTTTCATATTCACTAGTAGTTTTTCTTTTGTCAATTCTAAAAAATGAATTTAATTTTTTGTTTTTCATTAATATACTTATTCAAAAAAAGAAGTTTAAGACTAAAGAATAATTTATCATAATCTAATAAAAAATTAAAAGACATAATTATTAAAAAAATGATAATCAAGTTACAATTAAAAACCGACTATGAAAAATCACATAATACATAATTTGTTATTCTATATTCATAAAAGATAAATATACAAAATGGTCATGAGATGAAAAATAATGTTAAATATTAAATAAATATTTCACTATCAAGTAAGATAATAGATAATTTTCCTTTTTCTTTAATAGTGGAAGATAAGATAGGAAAAATAAGGACATAAATAATGAGAATTATTATTTTTCAGTAACAAAAGAAAACACATAAGTGTGAGAGACTAGTACAACATGTAAGAAACAATAAACTAATACAAGTAGGCAAAATCAATTAATCTTCTATCATTTCCTTTAGCACAACAATTAACTGATATTTATACAAAACCTTTTGCACCAGCACCATTTAGATCCATATTTTCCAAACTCGAAATGATTAACATATATTATCAGTTTGAGGAGGGCTAATATAGGTACAAAAATTTATTTCAAAATCAATTTCTAATTATTATGGCTTTTGTTACGGTGTCAATGCCTTATTTTTAGCCCTAATATTATTAATCTATTTCAATATAGTTTTCTTACCTTATATTTATGTTTTATGTATATATACATTACCTGGGTGCTTCCTATCATAAATAAAATAGGAACTCTTCTACTTTTGATTACCAATTTATTAGTAAAAAATTAATTGAAAATAAAATAAAAATTATCTTAATAAATTTTTTTCATTATTATATTTTGTTTTATTTTTTTGTTATTTATTAACATTAAATGTTGTACTTTATAGAAGAAGAAAAAAAATACTTAATTTAATATTTATTAATTTTTCAATATACTACTATCTAATTTAAAAAGATACAAATAATTTTTTTTTAATATATATAATTTAAAAAGATTCAAAACACATATAATCTTAAAAAAAATATTTGGGAGCTATGACCTTGATATGCCCTTCAATCCTCTGCCACTAAATGTATACACTAAAAAAGTCACACATTCAATGGGATTCCTACTCTAAAAATGCCCTACATCCATTCATACCATTTTAAAGTGTAATAAAATAAAAACTTCTTTGAACAACATAATAATAGGAACACAGATCAAAGAATGTGAAAAACAACAAAACAGAACACACAACAGAATGATGCTCAATGGTAACAGGGTGCCCTCAACCTTGAAACTCACAAGTCTCATTGTCAAGGGAACAATCAGCAGCAACTTCTAGCTTTTTGACTTAAGTTCACTTACTTGAACGCGCTTAACGAACGCTTGGCGTCAGGACTACTAAAGTTCTTTTACTTAAGTATGCTCAACATCAATATATATATACGAAAATGTACAATTTCTTTATTATAATAAATTTATTTTAATTTTGTTTGTAAAATTAAACTGATTTAAATAAAATATTAACATATGATAGAACATACTTCATACAATTTTATAAAGATATTAATCATATATTTTTTAAATATTATGATATATATATATATATATATATATATATATATATATATATAAAAGGTGAGAAAAGGTAGTTTAAGATGAATAAAAAAGATTTTTATAAAAATTATATTTTTTAGCAACATCTATATAAAAAATTCAAGGATCAAATTTAAGTTTTAGATAAAGTAATAATGACCATAAAAGGGGAATTCACCACCTTTTTAACTTAAGATTTTGTATTGAAAATAATTTTTTATATTAATTTGACTCATATTTATTTAATGTTATATTCTCTGAAAAAAATCAACATATTAGTAACTTAAAAACACGGCAGGTAATTGATTAAACATTAAGTAAATGGAATTTTTTTTCTTACCCTTAGTTTAATTGTTCGAAAAACAACAATGGAAAGATAGAAGCCAATCAGTTACAACATGCAATAAATGTTTTGGCAATGATGTACAACAGGAAAGAAATTGATATAATATATATATATATATATATATATATATATATATATATATATATAATTAATTAATTAATTAATAGAGGTAATACTTTTACTTTTTTATTTTGTTTATATATTGATATTTTTGCACGGGAAAAATTTATAATGTAACATTAAAATATTATTAAAAGTAAAATAGAAGAATATTTATTTATAATAAACGAAGGAGTCACACTGTTATAGATTTTTGTTTTATTACAAAATATATATATAAATAGTAGGATATATTGATGTCCTAACTCATATGAAATATGAAAAATGTAACCAGTTCTACGATATAGAATTCTTTTGATATTTAACTTTATATTACAACAATCAAAACCTCTTTATATCATTTTTGTGTTAACAAAGTTTTGATTAGAAATAATACTATGTTTATTGTTTTAAAGGTGTGGTAAGTGATATTCTTTTATTATTATGTATTTCTATACTTTTCAAATGAATATGTGTTTGCGTTTTGTCCTTTAAGGACATCTTCAAATATATTACAAAATTAGTTTTCTCTCTTATATCATGTATCTTATTTTGAAGTACTATTATTTTTTTTACAACCTATTAATACTATTATTACTCTGAGTTTATTATTAATCTTCTTGATAACTAGCTAAATAAACTAGATGTGTAACATCCCATTTAACAATCTAAACCATCAAACAAAACATTACATATTTGATAGTTCAAAACATAGAACCCAAAATATAAACAATATGTTACAGTCATCCCACAAAACTAGATAAACTGCTATGCAATTTATATACACAACCTGCACTAGAGTTTTCAAAAGAGAAAACACAAGTCTAAACTAAAAACACTAGAATTTCCATAAAACTTTACTGTGCAGCATTTCCTCCTCTTCCCTGCACGGGGCTAGTTGCAAGCTCTTCAACTGATCACACCAATCAGGTGATCATGACAAGGAATAACAAACACCAAAAAGAAAAAAGACAAAAGAAGGGTAAGCTAATGATTTTAAAAGAGAACTTAAATCAATTTTATAATTAATAACATACAAAAAGCACAAATAATCAATTAGTTTCACACAAATTAATAATCTAAGACCCAATTAATCTGGATTCATGCATTGAAGTTGGATCCAGGCAGTTGTGCACTTGTAGTGGCATCTAATGCTCTGCAGAGCGACAAATACAGAGTAAAACTCTACCACATACAAGGTTAGTCCGTTAACACCTATGGTCCTAGGCTAGGACCTCCTGCTCCTCTCACCACATACCCCATTCCTCTCTACTTGAGAATTTGAATGGTTATTAGAGCGTCAGGATAACTGCCAAGACAATCCCTACCTCAATGCATACACTACCACAATCATTGTTAATCCTCCTTGGGTTAGCATCAACCAATCTCAACTTAGTATCATATAAACAATCTCATATCATGTACTCATCATTCATAATAATTAAAAAGCTTCCATAACTACAAAAATATCATTCAAATCACTCAAGAATGCAAGTTTCAATTTCGTACTTACTCGCCCAGCTAGTAACACTCGCCCAACTAGTAACACTCGCCCAGCTAGTATCACTCCCCAGTCACTGGCTGATGCTCACCCAGCTAGTAGCACTAGCCCATCCACTGGTCAGGTATGGAATTTCCTCCTAGAAATTCGCCCAGCTAGTACAACTCGCCCAGCCACTGGCCTATGCTCGCCCAGCTAGTAGCACTCGCCCAACCACTGGTCTAGGACTGGAATTTTCTAACTTAGAAATTCGCCCAGCGAGTATTACTCGCCCAACGAGTATTACTCGCCTAGCGAGTCTACGAATATGCATAATTCCGCAGATAAGTGTTCTGCATAATTATGCAGATCAACTTATTTGCCCAGCGAGTAAGCAAATCTACACAATTCTAGAGAAGTTGATTTAAGCAAAATTATACCTATTCAACCAATCCATACAACCCCAAAACCTCTACAAAGACCATTCAAGTATCACACGTTAATTCTATCAACATAATCACACAAATTGCATCTAATTGCACCTATAGCATACAATTATTCTCAAACATCAGATAAAACCTAAGTATTTATCATTTTCAAACATCACAACCCATTCCACATATCAAACACATCAGTCAATTATAGAATAATCACGTAATAACATTTCTAATAGATTTGTGAGACATGATAAATATTAGCTTCCCTTACCTGAGATACTATACAGACAATTCACAGAGAGTCCAAATACACCTCACAACCCGATAGAGTCCCCAATTCTCCCTAAGAACAACAAGAACATGATCAAAGTGCATCAATAGAACCACTGATCAGTGGAAACACATAAGGAGAACTCAGAAGGCACATGCGGTCTAGAATGATCCGCATGCAATGAGATTTAGACAAAAACAGATAAAAGACCAGAAAATTAACTTACTTTGTTTGAGAAATTGATCGGATAGAAACGTAGGGCGTGTCACAGGAATCCCCCTAGCGGTCTCTTATCGTTGAACAAATGATTACAAGAATCAGAAACTTAGAGAGAAGACAAAGGGGATTTTAGAAACAATTCTTAGAGAGATAAAATGTTTATAACTAATGAAACTCGTTTATTAGATTTCTATTTATATTTAAGATTTTTAATAATAAAATTATCGAGTTCCATTATTTTAAATACTTACTCATTCTAAACTACTATTTTTTAGGTCCTCACAATATACATAAACAATTATATATATATATATATATATATATATTTTGCATATCGATAATATAAATAATTAATTTGTCATCTAAATTATAATTCGTAAATTAAGTTTAAAAAATATAAATTATAAAATTATAGATATAAATTATAAATTATATGAGTAAATTAAGTTTTTAAATACATAAGTTATCAAATTTTATACGATTATATTTCCTTTATTTTTTGCTAATGAAAAAGAGGCGTTTAATATATTAATATTCAAAAAAGTAATGGAAAAGATAACATAATAAATAATTAATAATTTGTGGAGCCGTATGATTAACCCCTCTTAGAGATTTGCGAACTATTATTAAAGATTGCCGAAACAAGAATAATTCATCCTTTTTGTACAAACCTACATTACATATTATAAATATAAAAAATGTTCTCTTTATTTTTAACTATTAGCGAAATAAAATGGATTAAAAATAGTTAACACTACATGTTTTCTATATTTTTCTTATTTTAACCTTTTCAAAAATAATGAATTTGATTGATTTATTTTTTAAATAAATTATATTTATCATTATATCAAAAGCTATACTCAATAATCAGAATGTAATTTTTTTTTATTTAAAGATGTAACTGTCCAAACGTCACAATTAAATTATGAAATTATAATTATGATCTGACTCACTTAACCTTCGTCATGAAACAATTAATGTTACTTGCAATAACCTTCACGTCGTCATCAACTTGATAGAATGGAAGAGAGTGGAAACACTAGCAAAGGCTCACCACAGAGTGAGTAATTTTTGTTTCCTTCTTAGCTCAGAGAAGAGGAAGAGGTATTGTTCATGCTTTAGGGGTGTGCTTGTCTTTCTGGTTAGTGAATAACAGAGACTTTACCTCACCATTGAGGTAATTACTGCAGAGAATCCAAAAATGTTAGGAAGTGTAAAACAAACCTTGGAGGTGCAGGAAAAAAATCTTTGTTAAACATAGAAACATAGATCTCCATGGAATCTCCCATGTATTAATGTTGGAAAGCCCAAGCAGCCAACATATTTTCCTGTTGAGTTATGAGTTATACTTTGATGATTTGTTTTTGTTTAGTCACAATATGAAATTGTTCATGGTTGAATAACTTTCTATCCCACTTATGTTGCTTAGCTTTAATTATAGATACAAAACTTTTTTAAATGAAAAAGATAGTTATTTAGAACAATACATCATCTAGTAAAGGTGAAAAAAAAAAAGAAACTATGAACATTAGTCATTATATAAAAAAAAAAAACGACAAAGCAAATTAACAAACTAAACTATTTTTTTCTAAAAAATCATGAATTAAGAAAAACAAAAGTTGAATTTATTTACTTGAGAAAAATAGATCAAAGGAATAGATGAGATTGAAATAACAATCAACTTTTTAAATAATTATAAGTGTTCCTTAGACATTCATATCTTAAACAAAAATGATTTTTTGTACAAACAACTTTTTTACTAAATTACTAAATAGAGTAATTTTGTTATTTTTTATTGAAATTACAAAAAAATAATAATAAAGTTTTAGGGTTCATTTTATTAAAAATAGTTGTTTATTGAAGTTTGTCAAACTATCATTTATCTTATAACTATAAATTATTCTCAAAAGTTGTTTTATAGGGCTAAATAAAAATTTAGCCGCTAAACCTTTTTCGGTAAAATATTTTAAAATATTAATGGTTAGAAGTACATTATAATTAAATTGATTTTTGGTAAAATATTTTACAATATTAATGCTTAGAAGTACATTATAATTAACATGATTTTTGAATATTTAAACTTTATTTGTTATTAATTAAGATTAAGATTATATACCGTAATATTAAAATATGTTTTTATTAAATAAATGATCCATTACAAAAAAAATCATTGTGCAATTTATTGCATTACAACCATATGAAATACTTAAAATTAAAATCAGTTTTAATTTATAAATAGAAAATAACTAAATTAAATTTAATGTTTAAATACATAAAAGGTCAATTGATCTATTATTAAGAGGAGACTTAAAAATGATGATAAGGTTGTAGAAAGATATATTATGTTTCAAATATGAAGATTGAAAAATCTTGGATGTGGTGAAGGACTTTACTATGAATCGTAGTGGTGGGGAGATATTGCGACAACATGTGAGGTGGACAAGAACATAATTGATTCATTATAAAAATAAAATTGAGTGTATGTAAAAGTAATAAAATAAATTTTGGAAAAGATAATTGGGTTGAGAAAATTTGGTTAACAAATAACTATCAAAGATTATATATACAAACTCAATTTCAAAGGAAGATATATGAGGTGATTTTGGTTTTGGATTTATGACAGGTGGTAATGGTTTATACCTTGGAGAATAAATTTGTTTGAGTGAGAGAAACCTGACGAATTTATCCAAACAACTAGAAAGTATAAACTGACACAGGATGATGAGTGGTATTAAAGGGATGATAAAACCTATCAATAAGCAGTGAAATCAGTTAATTAAGAATTAACTTTTGAAAGTAATGTTCAGAAAGAACTCAAATATGACAAGTGTGGAAACCTAAAACATTGTCATAAACTCAACTTTTGACCATGAAAAACAATCTACACAATAAAAAATATAATTGGATGGAAAGTAGTGCATATGTATGTGCAATACTGACGATGAAACTGTTAGTAATATATTTTGTACTTATAAGGTAATAACACATGTAAGACAGTTAAAAAACAGATAAATAAATTTTATATTTATCATAATAGTGTAAAAATATATCTTAAACCATTCGAACAACTTTGGTATAATAATAAATGTAATTAAGTGTCTTGTTTTTAAATTATTTCCAAATATTGGATTTTTTTACTATTATGTGTATTAGGTTCAATTTTGTTTTCTTTTCAACTTTTTATCTTATTTTATGGTTTTTTGTATGAGGGGTGGGGCAACCTCTTGCCCCTTTTAATTCATATTTATTATTGTTAACAAACACAAAACCTCAATCGACTTAATTAAAAATATAATAATTTTCAACAAATTTAGAAGAATTTAATGGATAACAGTGAAAACTGCGTTACAATGAGGTGAAATAAAATCTACAACATTGTCATACAAAATCAAATTAATAGACTGAATCGATTTATATTAATAACATACAACTAAAAAAACATTTTTATCTTTTAATATATTCTTCTAACAAGTAGGTATATTTTAATTTTTAAATTAAAATTAAAATCAAAATATTTATTATATTTAAATGAAATTCTATATTTTAGTAACTAATAATTTTTTAAAATTATTTTATCATTAATGTATCCTTTTATAGATATAAAAGATATTATAATAAATACATGTCATAAATTTTAACTATAAATTATATAATTTGTTTATAAATATGATGTATATTCAAGCCGTGAATATAATATAATATGATTTTGATCCTTTCATTTCCGATGAAAATTGAAAATAGTATTTTTTTACTCAAACTTTTTTATCAATTCAGTTTTCATTTTTAAAATATAGGTAAATTTAGTCATTTTAATTAAATTTTATATTAAATATTTGTTTTCTATCTTTAAAATTTAGGTAAATTTAGTAATTTTAATCAAATTTGGTTAAATTTTTAAAATTTATTTGATAATTTAAACGCCAAATCTGATAACATTATCGTTGATACAATCAAATTAATTATCACACATTTACAATATTATTAAGAAAATAGTCAACAAAATAAATATAATATTAATTTTTAACCAATAAAATTTTATAAAAACTATATTAAAGGACTAATTAAATAAAATAAGAAATAAAAAAATAAACATGAAAAAGATAAGAAGATGTAAAATAACAATAAGTATTAATTTAAATTTTTAAAGTTAGATGACTAAATTAAACTAATTATAAGTTTTACTAAAAATTAAAAGAATAAAATTATATTTAACTTCAATTTTTTAATCAACTCAACCGCCCAACCAAGAAAAGGAAAAACAAAATTCAACTATTTACAATTATTTGATTCAATTTTCGGTTTAGATTAGGTTGATCACGTTTTTCCTATCGACAGCCATACCACTAATTTAAATAAGTTTTATTTATTTTTTGTAATAATTAGTTTTTAATTCGTTAGTAAATAAGAATAAATGTTGGGAGAAATGGGTCTTCCATGCCATCATAATCACCTTTCTCCACCTTTTTAACAGTTATTCATTTATTTATTTTAGTTATATCTAATTAATATTTTGGTGATTATATATATATATTAACTTCTGTATGTCTTAGATGACCGAAAGATGTACTTGCTGTAATTATTATTTTTTGATGATTATCCACATTAATTTTTTTATTTTGAAAAACGGAATTATATCCGAACCCAAAGCCACAAACAAAAGTGAATGGGAAAATAATTTTTTTATTAGAAGGACAACGTTTTGATTTATTAAAAAAACAAATGATGATAGTAGTGGGGTCCTCTGACGGTATGGTAACCGTCATTAAGATGTGCTTAGATCAAGGCCCTACACGTCAGCCCATCAGATAATCAACGTGTGAGAGGAGTCAGCCCTTTTTCGTTTCCTTTTTATGTTCAGAGGAGACGAACAGGTGTTTACAACTCTCTCTCCCTGCCACTGCTATAAGAGGAGGAGTGGAAACCAAAGTGTTGAAGATTATTAGGGTTTGTGATTACACTCGATTCTGGTGAGTGAAGAACAACCTCTTTATTTTACTAATTTGGCTTTTCATTTAACCTATCTCGTTGTTTGGGTTGCTATATCTCCGGTTGACAAGCTGCATTTTCTGTTTCTGGCCTGTTTCTTTTGCTCACCTCTTTCTCCTTCTGCATGTTGTTGATTCCTGTAGTTTTTATCTGCTGCATGTGTATAAACCTTGATCCTTGTCTTTTTTTCATTTATTTTGAACATAAATGCACATTTTACTTTTGAACATTTTGTTTTCCGCGTTCTGCTTAAGTTTTCTCAGGTTTGTTTAGGTCTCTGATGTAGTGTGAGTATAATAAATTAAATTTCTAGAGTGTTCTGTTTATTTCCCTATTTTTCATCAACATTTCACTGATTTTCACTGATTTGGTATAATCGATTTTTATTTTGGCAAAAAATAAAGTAAATAAGAAACTGTATGCCACATTATCTGTTTTTCCTCTTTTAAACTAGGTTTATTTTGTTACATTATGTATAGTATATTTGTTATCTTTTGTTGTTGTACAGAAATATGTTATAATGTAGGTTTTGCAGATTTTCATGGTTGCATGTCGGTAATATATTAAGTTTTCTGCATTTTGCTCAAGTTTTCTGCATTTTGCTCAAGTTTTCTGCATTTTTCTTGAGTTTTCTGCATTTTGCTTGAGTTTTCTGCATTTTGCATGAGTTTTCTGCATTTTGCTTGAGTTTTCTGCATTTTGCTTGAGTTTTCTGCATTTTGCTTGAGTTTTCTGCATTTTGCTTTAGTTTTCTGCATTTTGCTTGAGTTTTCTGCATTTTTCTTAGGTTTTCTGCATTTGGCTTAATTTTTTTGAGATTTGCTTAGGGTTGGGATCTAGTATGAGTATAATAAATTAAATTTCTATAGTGTTAGGTTTATTTCACTGCAACATTTTACTGATTTGATATAATAGATTTTTTTTAAAAAATTAAATAAGAAACTATATGCTCTATTAGCTGTTTCTCCTCTTTTAAACTAGGTTTATTTTGTTACATTTATTTGCAGTATATTTGTTATTTTCTGTTATTGCGCAGAAATTTGTTATAATGTAGGTTTTGCAAATTGTCATGGTTGCATGTATTAGTTTTGGAACTTTTATGTATTTTATTTTCAACTAATGCGCTTAAGTTATTTCATGTAGAATATAGGAGATGTCTTCTTCCGGGACAAATGGAACTGAGGATGCCTTGCCTCCGCCACCACCTGCTATCCCATCAGATGTAGTGCCTATCAAACTGGAGCCGGACAAGAAAAAGGTTTTGAGGCTTCCAATGGCGAGGCGTGGCGTTGCTTCTAAAGGGAATAAGTTGCGGCTTCTCACCAATCACTTCAGAGTGAATGTTGGAAACACTGACGGTCACTTTTTTCAGTATAGTGTATGCCTTTTTGTTTACTCTGTATTTTTTATTTTCCGTATATGTTGGAGTTGTGTATTCATTGTTTATCTTTGAGCAGGTATCTCTTTCTTATGAAGATGGACGCCCTGTAGAGGGTAAGGGTGTGGGGAGAAAGGTCCTCGACAGGGTTCAGGAAACATATAATTCTGAACTGAACGGGAAGGATTTTGCATATGATGGCGAGAAAACTCTTTTTACCCTTGGCTCTCTTGCCCGTAATCGTCTTGAGTTTACTGTGGTTCTCGAGGATGTTGTCTCTACTGGCAGGTTCATATGTTGTGGTTTTTCATTTTGAATACTGGCTTACATGCGATTATTTTAGCTGTTTAACTTTTTCTGTAAAATTCTGGAACATGTATGGACAGAAATAATGGAAATGCCAGTCCTGAAGGAAATGGAGAATTTAGTGAGAGCGACAAGAAGAGGATGAGGCGCCCAAATAGAGCCAAAACTTTTAAAGTTGAGATAAATTTTGCTTCAAAGATTCCACTACAAGCCATTGTCAATGCTCTGCGTGGACAGGATTCTGATAATTATCAGGAAGCAATAAGAGTTCTTGATATCATTCTGAGGCAGCATGCTGCTAAACAGTGTGTGATTTATACTAATTTCTTATTATTCCATAAATATCATTATTGAATTTTGATAACACTATGGTTTATCTCTTTGTGTGTGTGCCTGTTATTATTTACTAACAATAATGTCTATCTGCAGGGGCTGTTTGCTTGTGCGCCAATCATTCTTCCACAATGATCCCAAGAATTTTGCTGATGTAGGAGGAGGTGTGCTTGGCTGCCGTGGATTTCATTCTAGTTTTAGAACCACGCAGAGTGGCTTGTCCCTTAACATAGGTATCATCTGTTGTTTGGACTTCCTTCCTTGTGGTAATTACTTTTGCAGGGAATCCATTCTTCCTAATTGGATTTAATATATTCAAAATAAATTTCAGATGTCTCAACTACAATGATTGTTACCCCTGGGCCTGTGGTGGACTTCCTCATTGCCAATCAGAATGTGAAAGATCCGTTTTCTCTTGACTGGGTGAAGGTAAGCAAATTCTCTGACAAATCTGCACTGTGTTGTGTCATTGGTTTTTGTTTTCAACAATACCATTTTTATTTAATTATTTTGAACAGGCCAAGAGAACGCTGAAAAATTTAAGGATTAAAGCAAGTCCATCCAACCAAGAGTATAAAATTACTGGGCTCAGTGACCTCCCATGCAAAGACCAACTGTATTTCATTATCCTTTTTTGTCATTGTTCATTAATTTTCTACATTTCTGTTATTGTAGCCCGAAAAGTGAGGATTTTAATGGTGTGGATATTTTAGGTTTACCTTAAAGAAAAAGGGTGGGGTGGATGGTGATGATACTGAGGAGGTGACTGTGTTTGATTATTTTGTTAATCGTCGGAACATAGATCTCCGCTACTCAGGTGATCTACCATGTATTAATGTTGGAAAGCCCAAGCGGCCAACATATATTCCCCTTGAGGTATATTTTGTTGACTTGTTTTTGTTTAGTAGACAATTTGAAAATGAAATCGGACATCACTAATTAAGGTTTTTTCCAATTTTTTTTTTCTAGCTTTGCTCTTTGGTATCCCTTCAACGTTATACTAAAGCTCTAACCACACTACAAAGATCCTCTTTGGTGGAGAAGTCCAGGCAGAAGCCGCCAGAGAGGATGAGAGTGTTGACAGATGTTAGTCTCTTTGTAATTTTTTTTGACCAATTGCTATGATTCAAACAAACATTTATAGATGGAGCTGATGTTACTTCTATTATTTCAGGCTTTGAGTCGAAGCAATTATGGTTCTGAACCTATGCTTCGTAATTGTGGTATTTCTATCAACTCTGGCTTTACTGAAGTTGAAGGTCGTGTTTTACAAGCTCCAAGGGTAAATATTTTAATGGTTTTCTAATTATGTCAGTACTTTGAATTGTCTATTGTCTGTCTTATTTGTATATTTAGATTTTATACACGTCATTAAAATTGAAATTTGAACTGAACACTATCCAATCTTTTGCTAAATTGATTTTTTAAATACTGCTTTGTTAATTTTTCTAAAAATGGTTGTAAGTTGGCGTTCCCTTGTCTTTGGTTTATTCAGTCAATGTGTGAGTGATGGCTTTCTTTTGTAGGTATTATCATTGTTTTATGTATTTAGACATTAGATTTACCAGTTTTTATGTTCGTATGATCAATTTTTATGTGCTGTCTAAGACAAATTATAAACTTTGATTTATTAATTATCAATGTTTTGTTGAATCTGAAACTGATAATAAACATTATGTTCAGTTAAAGTTTGGAAATGGGGAGGATTTCAATCCCCGAAATGGGAGGTGGAACTTCAATCAAAAGGTATATTTAATTCAGCTTCTCTTCTACATTTGTTCTTCTTAGTTAACTGTTCGGATTTTTCGTTGACTGGACTTTTTTTCTCCAGAAATTAGTAAGGCCTGTAAAAATTGATAAATGGGCTGTGGTTAACTTTTCTGCCCGATGTGATGTACGAGGACTTGTTAGGGATCTCCTCAAGTGCGGTCAAATGAAAGGAATTGTAAGTTTTCCATTTAAATGTTCACTTGGAAGCATAATAAACATGCTGACTATATTTATTATTTGTTTTTGATAGGCGATTGAGCAACCTTTTGATGTATTTGAAGAAGATTTTCGCAATAAACGATCCCCACCTCTGGTTAGAGTGGAGAAAATGCTTGAGTTCGTGCAGTCTAAACTTCCAGGGGCTCCACAATTTCTCCTTTGTCTTCTTCCTGATAGGAAAAATTCTGAACTCTATGGTAATGTATATGATTATCCTTAACTGTATATTACTGCTTTGCATATGTAATTGTTTAAGTTTCATTATTGATTAAAATTAATTGAACCTGGAAGGTCCGTGGAAGAAGAGGAATCTTGCTGATTTCGGGGTTGTTACACAGTGTATAGCGCCTCAAAGGGTCAATGATCAGTATTTAACCAATGTTCTACTGAAGATCAATGCCAAGGTATGTTATTTTCATTGTCTTGTTTCTTTTTTTGGTAAATATATTTATACTGTACATCTTGTATTTCGTTTGTTATCACTGATTTTTATTTGTTGTGCAGCTTGGTGGCTTGAATTCTATTTTAGGAGCTGAACATGCTCCTTCTATCCCAGTTGTTTCGAGAGCTCCCACCATCGTTATTGGCATGGACGTGTCTCATGGCTCCCCAGGGCAGACCGACATTCCATCAATTGCAGCGGTAATTGTTTAGGTGTCTTGTGTTTTGGTGATGCGCATTTATTTCAAACCAACAATTATTTAACATTGCACAAGTAATATCTTTATGTTTAGGTGGTTAGCTCTCTGGAGTGGCCTCTAATATCAAAGTATAGAGCATGTGTCCGAACCCAGTCTCCTAAGGTCGAAATGATTGACAATTTGTTTAAGAAAGTCTCTGATGGTGTGGATGAAGGCATAATTAGGTAAACGTATATTTGTTTGTAGTACTTGAATTTGACTATTTTTGACATCTATTTTATTAAATTTTGTTTTATTAATAGACGTTATAGATATATATCTTTTATATCTATTGCAGCTATATATGTATACAGTTTTTTATTATCTCTTTTTTAATACACTTGTCCTTACTTTTATGAGTTCATCCGTTTTATTTAACCCCGTTGCTATAGTATTTCTTGCTATATATTATGAAGTCAATTCCAGTTTTATTACAAAATTGGAAAGCAATGTACATTTTTTTTAACATGGTCTGTGTTATATGGAAATATACATTTATTTTTTTATTTTATATTTGCAGGGAGTTACTTGTTGACTTCTATAGAAGTTCTGGGAATAGAAAGCCTGACAATATAATAATCTTCAGGTTAACATTTTCCCGAATTTTAAATTGCGTTTGTACTTATTTTTGTTGTTCTAATGTTTTATTAAGTATTTTGTTCTAGGTCTATGTATTGATTTATTAAATAATCTCCCTTTTTTAATTTAGTGATTAATTTTAGAATGATGCTTTCAAATTACGGTGAAGCGGTATGCTCCGCAAATCTTTATTTTGTAGTTGTTGATTTTTTATTATTTCGTGAATATTTGAAACATTTTGTATTTTGTTATGGCTGTAGACTCATACTTATGGTATTCTGCCGTAGGACAATAGTTTTTGTTGATGCATACATATTTATTGCTTTTTACGTCTTCCTCAAACATCAGTTTTGTTATTGTTCTTTATTGGATTATATTTTGTTCTATTTAGGGATGGTGTCAGTGAGTCCCAGTTCAATCAAGTTTTAAACATCGAGCTTGATCAGATTATTGAGGTGCGTATTTCATGATCTGAACAAACAATATTTTAACTATGTATTTTGTTGAGTATTTTGTGGTTAATGTTTACTTTTTTAAATTAGGCTTGCAAGTTTTTAGATGAGAAGTGGAATCCCAAATTTTTGGTTATTGTGGCTCAAAAGAACCACCATACTAAGTTCTTTCAAGCAGATGCTCCCGACAATGTTCCTCCTGGTATCTGAGCTTTGGAAGTTTTGCTAGATTCAATAATATTTAGTTGTTTTGTTATTTGATCTTTTTTCTTTGTGCAGGAACCGTAATTGATAACAAAATTTGTCATCCTCGGAACTATGATTTTTACATGTGTGCACATGCTGGAATGATTGTGAGTATTCAAACTTTCTTGTTCAATTTTTATTTTATCATTACTACTTTTAACGTGGTTTTATGAGTTTGAATCTGTCGTCGAGACGTGCAATTCGTAGTGATGTTTTTGTCACAACTTCCGTGAACATGTTTAATTATTTTGAAACAAATTCAGGGTACTAGTAGGCCTACTCATTATCATGTACTGTTAGATGAGATTGGGTTTTCAGCTGATGATCTGCAGGAGCTTGTGCACTCATTGTCATACGTGTAAGTTGCTGGGTTTTCAATAGATTACTATTTATTCTCTTGGCATTTAGAGTCGTTGGAATAAGATTTTTTTACTTGTGTCAACAGGTATCAGAGGAGCACCACTGCCATATCTGTTGGTAATTTGTCATGATCTTTTTTTTTGCTTTATTTGTTTATTTTTTCTGGTTGTAAGTATGTTTAATTTGGTGATTGAATTTCTGCAGTTGCTCCAATATGTTATGCTCACTTGGCTGCTACTCAGATGGGGCAGTTTATGAAATTTGAGGAAAGATCGGAGACAGCTTCTAGTCATAGTGGAGCTCACCCTGTCCCTCAATTGCCTAGGTTGAATGATAATGTCTCTAGCTCTATGTTCTTCTGCTGAGGAAATTCTAATGCAGCTTTACAAAGGAAACCGGGATGAACTATAATGCTGATTAGTAACTGGGAAGACAATTTGACTTTACTTGGGCTAGACTTGACGCACGAGTGCGCAGTAGGATTTTGAAAGATTATTGCACATGTTCAAGCATTTTGCTCTTGCGTTTACATGTGTTTAATCTTTTGCTCTACTATAATCAAGTACTTCCACATTTTGAAGATAGTTTAATGTTTTAGTATCGTTCGTGCACTATGAACACACGTGGTTTATTGGAATATATCCTTGGTTTATCAAAAGGCTAAATGTGTTTTACTGTGTTCATATGAAAGCATTTTGGTGTCCTACTTTCTCGTTGCTTTATGGTTGATGATATTTTGAACTGAAAAGGCATGATGTCTCCAATGCGTTTAATCTTAGTTTTTGAGGGAGGAGGTTCATTTTTTTTAAAACCTAGTTTCCTCATTTACTTTATTGCAATTTGTTATATTCTTTTATTTTGGTAGTTCAAATTATGCTTACCCTGGAAAGTCAAAATGTTTGACTTTGATTTTTGTGTTTTTAATGTTTACGTGTTTTCATTCAAAGATGTTTACTTCAAATAATTAACTTTACAATTTTATATAAATTGTTAGTTGAGGATTTGAATTAAATAGCAGCTGAATTTGCAAAGATAAAACTGGTTTACTCTATAGCTATGAGTTTTACAAATCCAAAATATTCTAAAGCTATTGTAGTAACGTGTGGTTTGCTTCCCTGGTCTCAAATGAAAGTGATTTTTAAGTTAATTTGATTCAGAGGAATGTGAAATATAAGTTCCATTTTAAGTTTCACAAGGTACTAATGTGAATAATTTAAAAACAAAAGAAGTTTGTTACAAATGTTTGAATTGTTTGTTTGCAAAATCAAAGTTTTTTGTTAGCTTTTATAACAAACTATATATATTTTTATCTTCTAAAAATTAATAAGATGATATAATAAAGAATATGGATAGATCACTAATTTTGTTCGATTTTTATTTTCCAACATCTCTTAAGTTAAACTAATTGTGAATTTTGTAATTACAATATTTAGTAAGTATTCAAATAAATTTTCAAAATTTCAAAACTTTGTGAATACATAATATCTGTTGTTGCACTACCAAGAGTTTCATGCTTTACCGCGGTTTTTATACTGAAATACTTTAGTTGTTGGTGCTTTATAATTTTTTTTTTATGCATGAATAATTTTTTTTCAACTCTACCCGGAATACTAGCTGCAATTGTAATTTTTGTATGTCATTGAGAGTATCATTGGTGACCCTGTAAAACGAAATATATATTTCATTTTCGATTAAATATTATTCTTATTTCTCTCTTGCAAAGCCTAGTCAGATTTGAATATATTATTCAATATCATAGATATTTCTTTCTGTTATAAAACATTTGTTATTAGCTTAAATAAATCTATTAACAATTACTATTTTCTCATATTATTAATATATTAATTGATTTTCCTTATTATTTATAATTCTGTATAATATAAAACTTATTCTTTTATGAAAATCAACACGTTTAATAATTAAGAAAAATAAATAAATATTTTTATTTAAATATCTCAATAAATTTAACATGTCAAATGCGTGAATTTCTTAACTCGCCTTCAATTTATATAGACAAATTAATTGAAGTAATAATACAAATAAAAGTTGATATTCATCTTTACATAAAAAAAGGAGGTATGTTACGCACAAAAAACTTTTGAATGGTTTAAGATCCAACATTTTAAAATGTCTGAACTTATTTAAACTTGATAGGTATTTATTTAATAGACATATGTGGAATAATCTGTTCTATTTTCATCTCTATTCAACCGTTATGATCCTGTGTCAAATAGTCACATTTCTTTATTTTTTAAATATATTTTTTCAAAGACAAATTTTTTCCGATTCTAAATGTTAAAATTTATACAACCTACGAAAACGGCTTTATATAATATACTATATAAATAAATAGGAAGGGAGTAAAAATAGTCCAAACTTACCAAGGTCCGTTCATAAAATGCTGTATTTTATGATATCGCAGTTTCACAATCTTTTGTTTTACATCAACTTTTCTGTGGATAAAATTCGATTCATGTTACATTTAGTTGTGACATGTATTCAAATATTGCCATGCAGGGTAGCTGTTTGTTAAAATGCTTTAACCAAAAGAAAATTTGCATATCTGTTCTGCGTTTTCTTTTTACCGTAATGACGTACACTGTACTTGGTCTTTAGTTGTGGGAATCCTAAGGTGAACTTTACTTGAATTTCACTTAGTCAGGAATTTCGCAAGAATGTTCATCAGGAGTTTACAACGTACCAAACTTCAGTGTCTGAAACTAAGAGGCTTTGCATCGGTAACTCCTCAAGAAGTACTTAAGCCAGGGGATGTGTTTAGAAAAGCAAGGGCTTTTACTGAGGAAGATGTTCTCCAGTACGCCAAGGTGAGTTTTGATTCTAACCCTTTGCACACTGAGTCTGCTGCTGCCAAAGATGTTGGATTTGAAGGTCCACTGGTACACGGGATGCTTGTGGCTTCTCTCTTTCCTCATATCATCTCCTCACGTTTTGTAAGTTTAAACCTCTCTCCCTCTTCAAACTTTAATTGCTTCCCATGGAAATCGAAGAGATTGACATCCATAATATGAAGTTATGTATTCAATCATTCTGATTCTTCCCTGGCTCCTTCACTTTTCTAATATCATGGATAATTGCAGCCTGGAGCTGTGTATGTATCTCAAAACTTGAATTTTAAGTTCCCGGTCTATATTGGAGATCAGATTATTGCTGAAGTGCAAGCAACCAATGTCAGAGCAAATAGAAATCGATATCTGTAAGTTTAGTCCTGTTGGGATTTTATGCACTCTTTTTTAATCAGAGACTGATTAGTGTTTCTTGATGAATGTTTATCGATGTTCAGTGCAAAGTTTAAGACAAGGTGCTTGAAGAATGGTGAACTTATTGTCATTGATGGTGAGGCTGTGGCTTTGTTACCCACCTTGACGGTGGAACAAGAGCAACACGAGGAGCCGTAAAAAATAATCAGGGTTGTAACTGTTAGTCATGATACCTTTTTCCAAGGAAATGTTTGACCTTCAATTTCTACAGTTGTTGCTTTTGTGTTTTAATGGAGACTTGTAATCATTGATCGTGGGTTCTAAATTGTGATTCTTTATCCTGAACAAAAAGACGAATAAAAAAATTGTTTTGTTGTTTTGTTGTTGCTGAAGAAAACACTCATTCTTCATTGTTCGGTGTGTCTTTTTATCATATTTCACAATGGATGCTGTTCCGGATCAAAGGGCACAAAGAGATAGTCTTGTTGATATTCTTGACTTTTCTACCTTCTACTACTAGTGATTTTGAAGGAAATGTTTACTTTTTTTCCTATAAACTTTAACAATTATAATAATTAATAAAGATATCGAATAAAATACTGTTATTATATTAATGTGTTTGTAATACATTTTTTTGATATACACAGTTATCAAAAAAAGACGTATGTCTAATACGAAGTATGTAACTCAGATAACATCTCTCAATGTTTCAACCAAATCATATTAATTCTCACCGTTTCTAACATTCAGAAGAACTTTTTCTCCAGTGTTTTTTTATCACAAATAAACCATGTTAATGTAACTAAACACGTTAAATGTCTACAAATAGAAAGACTCAGATTTTCTTTTGTTATTTCACAAAATCAAGGAATACTGCCACAACAAAAGGTAACTCACAAAGTCAAAGGAAAGGACATGTTCCATTATAGTTGTACCAAAAATGTCTTCATTTTGAAAGCATACCAATTTGGTGATAGAAGAATTGTCAGATAAATGAAATGAAGACAAAGTACAGTAAGAAGATTCTCACTCTTATTGTTCAAGTTTGGCAAGATATAAGTACAACCCTTTTCCCCTTTTTCACCCCCACCAAAAATAAAAACAAGAACCTCTTTTTCTTATGCTGTAATGTCACAACTTCTAGTCTCCATCATCTTTATGTACAACATTTTTAGAGACAAGAAAATGTGTCTCCCAAAGTCTGCAAGATCCACCAAAGAAAGGATCATCATCATCATCATCATCATCAAAGAAACCTGAAAACACTAAGCAATCAGCAATCCTCTTGATGAGGCATTGAAACAAACAATTTTCCTCTCTTTTTCCATTCAAACCAAAATGCAGGCCGGTTACTTCACAACAACTCATATTGTTATGTTGTCAAGACTTGTCATCAAAATTGGGAATGCCATCAAAACTCTATGCCATGTCTATTTACCAGGCATATCACTCAACTCAATGCAAATCCTCCTTCACCACACTCTTTTCTCTGGCACGAAAATCCTCCAGACTCCGGTACTCTTCCCGGAGCAACCGGTCCAGATCAGGGTGTTTATTCAATGGTTCTTTGTGGTCGCGGATCTTCCGATAATGGTGAAATGCCCTGCCAATTCCATATGTAAAGAACAAAACATCAGTCCTGGACTGGAGTATGATAATGATGTTAAGAAGAGTTCAATGGATCTAACCTCAAGAATAAACAAAAATGTTAAATTTCAGTTCAATATTGTGGTCAGTTAGAACAGGAGATTATCAATGGATGATATTATTTTAATCTATAATAGCACTACCAATCAATATGATTTACTTTTTTCACTATGCTCAACCTTGCATGAACTGGGAAAATGATTGAATGAAACTACAAGACAGAAAAAGTGCAGCGAAATCAATATGATTTTACCAGTATTTTTGCAGGCCATACAGGTTGCCCTTATGGTAGAAATCCAGGGTTAGATGTTCAAAATCTTTGTATAAATCATCTCTAAATTCCTTCTCCAAACCATAACTGAACAAGAAATTATTCAAAGATCAGAAGAACTGAGCGTGAATGACTCAAAAGGAAAATAAAGAATTTTTTTTTATCAGTAGATGAAAATTCAGAAGACTTGAAAATTAGCAAATTACTATAACCAACAAAAATTTGAAACGGATACCTGTAGAATCTGAAAAGGCACTCTATACCATAATTATAATTAGCAGCGGCATCTTCCTTAGCTAATTTCTTGAATTCATTATACATAGAAGGCACAAACAGGTCCCGAAGAAAATAGGACCAGAACCTGTATAATGTATTCATTTCCTGCAGACATACAAAAAGAATTTCCCAGAATAAGCCAGTGCATGATTGAAAAAACATGCATAAATGAAGATCATAGCCCATCTCATTTTGATACACAGATTTTGCTAATGATGAGTACTGCAAATTAATATAAAAAAATGCCAAAACTAGTAACTCTGCACAATTTTCACTCCACCACACATCCATGCAATATAATTCATACAATAGGTAGAAATTGCAAAATAGAAGTGAACATAATGAAGCACTAGTATTTGAGATAATGATTCAAATCTTTGTACTACCAATGTGGACACAACAAAGCATTTCATCTTTCCAGATATTATTCCTAGAAAAAAATTAAGAAATGATGTTCACCTCACTGCAACCAATTCCAAGTTTCTTTCTGTCATTCAAACACCGTTTATGATACTTCAAGTACCTGAAATGAAGAACAATCACATGAGGAACTTTGAAAATGCAAACTATACGAATATATACCATTTTGTGCACACCAGCAATATCAAGCATTATCACTTACTTCTGCTGTTTGAAACCGTTTTCTTCCAAGAGTTGGTGACTCGGATGCTGAAACGGCGGAAATGACTTTGGCATGGAACCTACAGGTGGACTACCAGAGAAACCGCCATGTGGACTGCCCGAAAAACCTCCATGTGGACTGCCTGAAAATCCCCCATGTGGACTACTAGAAAGGCCCCCATGAGGTGAACTACTCAATTTTGAAGGCTTGAAGCTGCAAAATTAAGATAATTAGTGAAACAGCTTTTCATTTGTCAAATAAACCAATCATGTTATCTCATGCTAACTGAAACATCAATTACTTTATACTTTTTAATACAACATTTACTTGATATTCTTTTCAGTAAAAGACAAAGGTGAAAAACAAGGCTAAGAAAAACTATATCACAGTAATTAGCACCAGCAACAACAATCTTTTTGAACTGACCCATGATTTTCAGGAGGTGTAGAAGCAAAGAAAAATCCGACCGAATTACTAGGTGGACTTTCGGATACGATTCCGTGAGAATTACGACTAGTTCCATGATTTCTAAAATTACTTGAGAAAAACCGCTGCTTAAGGGAAGATGGTTGTTTGTGAAATACTTTCTGTTTCCTTCGAGAAGTATTGCTTCCAGACTCTTCAACACTGTTTGCACCAATGTTCTCAACCGCCTTTAAATTTGACACACCAGAATTATGGCTAGGAGATTTGATATTCCGATCTCTGCTATCAGAGTTATTCTTTCTACTACGATTAGACCGTCTATGTTTCAGCTCCTGTTGATACTCAGGTGAAGCAACCAAAATTTATTGAAGATGATGATAATCTGAAAAATAAATGACAATTGGCAACATAAAAGAATGGTGAATCTACCTGCTCATAGAAGTAAAGCCCATCATTTATTGCAGAAGCAAGCTCATTGGAAATAGATTTTGATTCTTTGCCACCATCTCTATATCCTTGTTTAGGATCACCGTTCTGTACATCAAAATACAAAAATTATTAACATTCTAGCATAATATGGTTAAATCAGTTTTCAACTTGTTCATTCAAACCAAAAAATAGGCTTTTAGTTATGCAGTTCCAGTTTCTGACAGCCATCAAATCAAAAAGACCCTTAATTTGTTTTGTAATTTTCATCAGCATGACTGTTTTGGATAATCTGACTGTAAAATTGAAACCTAATTTGAATTAAAACCCACTTTAGAGGAAAGAATAAACATTTGAACTTATTTTTAATAAAATTAGAAATGTCAATAATACCTGGGTGACAATTACTAGTCTCTGAACATCCTGTTCAATGACAGCCATCTCATCATCTTCATCGTCAATCCTTTTAGGCAAAAAATTCCATCACATGAATGTTTAAACAAAAAGGAGAATATGAAAAAATGACACGGCACAAAAATCTCTTAATATTATTCTCTGCATCAGACAAAAAATATAAAGTGTTTTAACATCTCAAACAGAATATAAACACATTGTTTTATCAAGGGTGGAAAGAGAGGAGGAATCATTGAATTTCATATCACAAAGAAATAACAAAAATCGTCTTTAGCATAAAGAGAGTGGAATATTCAACAATTGCCAGAATCTATGAAAAACACTTGTTGCATATTCCACTATATATAAATAAGGTAGAACAGAACTATGAAGTACCTTCCACTAGAAGAAAGATCACTCTTCTTTAGCATCTTTTGCTCAAGCTCTATCTCTTCATCGAGCATAAAAGTATTGCCAAAATCATTTGTAAGATCCTGGACATCCATATCATTCAATACATCCATGTTTCTAGTCTCATTACTGTCAAATATTTTGGTCTCAGTTTCTTGTACATCATGTAAATTATTACTAGTTGTGTCAAAATCACACAGTTTGACACTTTCACCAGTTGCCACAATCGGTTTACCATTGGAATAATGGCTCTCCGTATTGTTTTCTTGGTTTGCATGAGAAACTTGCAACTTATCTTCATTGAGCTGATTACATTCCGCCAAAGTTGAATTATGAACAGCATCTTTAGGCTTTTCCTCAGATGTCCCTCTTGTGTTATCTCCAGCAGCATCACTATTCTCAAGGGAATTAACAGTACAATCTAAATCTCGGTTCTGTTGAATCTGAGCTGTAGATGATCCTGGGGAAACTGGAATCCATTTTGACCAATTATCGCATTTCCTTATTTTGTGACCCTATAAAAATAAAGCAAATTACAAGTGAGGCAACTAAGATAATGAAGGAAAAGGTGGAAAAAAAAATTAAAAAACAAAGATCTCGAACAAAGATATCCTCCTCAATAACCAACTAGCTCGATGCAATTCTCATAAACTCAACACATTTATACTACAGATGTTACAAATGCATCAGACTCAAGAATTATTATGTAGCGGAACAGTGAATAGCAACTGACTTTGCAATAAAAGCTAAATAATTTATACTATATAAAATAAAACCCAAAATTGAAATAATTGAAGGAAAATAACAACTCTCGGTGTACACACTATCACATCAATTTAGGAGAGACGAGAGCTTATTGAGTGAAGTATAAAAACATGATTGATGGAGAAATTAATAGAAAAGAAAAAGAAAAGATAAAAAGGTAAAATGTGAACTGGGAAGTCTAAGGAAGAAGAAAGAATGGAACACACAATTAAAAAGTTTTATAATGTGCAAGAGAATATAGGTGACCTTTGGTGGATTATTAAAACTCCCAACAAACATAAAACTGCATGCCACTACTTTTAAAATGTTTCTTGAAAAAATCTATGCAATACTCCTGACTACATTTGAAGCTACCAACTCCCAAGATTATTATCAGAGATAAAGAAAAGAAACAGAGTACCATAAAAGAAATTTGCTAAGGAGCAAAAGTAATTGAGGAAACAAACTAGATTCTAGAGTTAATGAAAAGCGTATGCAGTAAGAGTAAACCAGAATAGCAAATTAACCTGAATTTCCACATTCTTAGAGCTCTGAAGTGCATCAAGGATAAAAGGTATGTCTGTGCTCATCCTCTTGACCTAACAAGATAAATCAAATCATTTAAGGCAAGATAGAAAGGGGAAATAACATGGAACTCACCAGAAGAAAACATACATCTGAACACTATAGTAGATTTGGGAGGTAAAATATAATTTTGGCATACCCTTTTAAAATCAGCAATAGTGAATATGGGAACCCATCCTTGGTCATCCATCAAGGAAATAAGGTAATGGTCATGCTGCAGATTTTCGTCACTGCCAAAAGATAGCTTGAAAGTCAGCAGTTTGATCAATGAACTACTCGATCATATGAACTACTTTGGTTTACTCCAAAGACTAAATATCATTTCCACTTTGTCATTTCTGTCAATAATTCTTCGATAATATACCATCTAATTGTTAAATTTATGCAATTGTCAAAATATAAGAGATACAGGCTTGGCATCAATGAATCTAAAAGTACAGCACTTTCACAATAAAAACATAAAAAATAACAGAACAATGTGATCAATTGAAAGTCAGAAACATCATTCAGATGATGAGGGATAAAAAGAACATCCACAAAAAGGTTTATCACATTAGGTCTTTAAGAATATATTTAACTGTGGCCAACAATTAATACCAAATATAATGTAAAAGTCACCCAAAACAATGAAAGTACATACCTAAAGTAATAGTCTATCTGTTTAACAATACTAGTCCTCAAAGATACAGTGTCTGGAGGCGGTGGCTGAGGGGTAGGGTTGACATGATAGGGAACAAATTGCCGAGGATGGGGTCCTCTAATGGAACCAGGAGGTGGCATGGTAACACCCCAATATGGGCCAGATCCTATTCAGAAAATTAAAATTGGATTAAAGAACTAATTGATGGAGAATGAAGAAATTAAAGAAAAATCCTCAAATAGCATTCAAGTTGAGAAATCCAGAAGTGCCTGCACACAAAACTAAGTATATGTGTGTCTTGTAACAATAAAAACATAAACATAAACAGAAGACCGTGTATTTAATTTTTACCTGGGAAGCCTGGACCAACAATGTACCCCGGAGGCGGACCATAAAACGGAGGCCGTATAAATGGCCTTGGTCCCAAACCATGTTGCATAGGAATGTTTGGTCTGGAAGGAAAAGGCCTCTGATGATGCCAGCCATGATTTAGATGGTCACCTTGTTCTTGGATGTTTGGTCTTCCATTAGCAAAATTACCAGCATAAGCATTTGGATCCCCTTGCACCGGCGGCTGAACACTTTTGGGATCGACAGCATGAGCAGGCGGTGGAAAAGCTTGTCCTGGTGGTGGCTGAGACACAGGCTTCCCCAAAGGACTTTCTACACCCGGAAAAGGTCCTGGACCAGGTGGAAAACCATAACCAGGTACAGCAATGTGTGGAGGCGGTACCATAGGATAAAAAATTGGAGGAACTGGCTGAAGATAAGGCAGTGGTCCAGGAAAGGGAGGCGCGCCACCGGAGTTCCGCTTAGCACCCGGCTTCGGATGACGGGATGATGGCAGCTTTTGTGCCGGATTAGCATTTCCGGAACCATTCACCTTCTATTAAATAAAAAAACACACAAATTAAAAACATATATTACATTCCAAAAAACAAAACTTTTATCGCATTAAGCATACAAGCTTCATTAAGCATTAATGGGTAAACAACAATAAGCTTGTTAAACCATAGGAACACAATAAAAATTACCTTTTAGTTACATACCATCCAATGTTAATCAATAACCACCAATTCATGCTAGCAAAATTTCCGCAAAATCGTGAAAATCATAACAAGACACAAATGTCTATCCTAAACAGATAGATTTTGAAAAAAAATACAAGACAGCAAAAGTAGTATACAAACTCAATAACATGTTACGTTTTTATGAATCTATGCATTACAATCATTATTTCATAATCACAAACTCAAGTAAACTCTCTAACAATACAAGACAAAAAGAGAAGATAGAAAACTCAGTAACATATTACATTTTATGAATCTATGCATTATAGTTTCCATGTCATAATCACAAACTCAAGTAAAATCTGTAACAATACAAGACAGCAAAAGCATATGTACAAACTCAATTACATGTTACAATTTTATGAATCTAAGCATTACATTTTCCATGTCATAATCACAAACTCAAGTCAATTCTATAACAATATGACAACAGAAAAGATGGATACAAATTCAATACCACAATATATTTCAAAGAATATATGCACTACATTTTCTATATCACAATTGCACAACAAAGAGCATACTAACCTGCATAGAAGGAGGTCTAGGAGCAATCTCACCAACATTTGCCACAGAAGCAGCAGCAATCTCAACATTTTTGGGTGGTCTTTGTGCATCAGAGAGAGCTGGCCAAGACTCAGTGCCCATCATCACAGACACATCACCTCCCTTCCCATCACCAGCAGGAGTCTTCCAAGGAGACTTAGGAGCAGCAACCCCCTTCTGATCCCCACCAATCTCAGTCTCAGCAGTCACCATAACTGCCTTTTTCTCTCACCAATCCACCCAACTCCCAAGATTTCCCCTTCCAAACCCCACTTGCCAAAACACACAACACTCTAAACTATCAACCCGATGGGTGCTAAGAGATTCAACAAAACGCAAAGACACCACAAAAAGATTGAACCTTTACTTGCCAAATGAATCAGGGTTATTGAGCAAACGAACCCAGAGCTGAATGGACGATGATTTCATGTGGGTGTGGTAAAAAGGGTTCCTTTGGTGAAGTTGAAATGAAAAAAGAGTTGGGTCAGCGTAACAACAGGAGAACAGTGAAAGATTAGGGTTTTGGACAGTGTGGTGATGGAATGAGTTTGTTATGTGTTGTGAGTGTGTTTGGAGACAGCAGCACAATGTTAACAGACGCCAACAAAGTTGCGAGGGTAACAGATGAAAAGTGAGGGACAACGTTTTAGTGTGTTGAGTGTACACATACATACATATATATATATATATATATATATATATATATATATATATATATATATATATATATATATATGGAGTGCCCTTATCAATCACACACATCACTAAACATTCTGATTGGTCTATTTTGTTCCAGTGGAAGCACCCAGTGAGTGCCCCTATCAAATCTTAACTAAATCTCTATCACTAATTGATGTTATAATAGCAGTAACTAATATTTCATAAAATATTTCTTTCCTCCTCAAAATATATATTTATAATGTCTTCTCAGTAAAATGATAATGTTAAAAACAGAAATATTTGATGAATATAAAACAAATATGTGTTTAAGAGAATGATTTGATGTACTTTTTTTGTTCAGTTTTCAGGGAAACTCAATTATGTTGCAGTTTTTCTCTTTTTTCTCTGTAAGGATTTTTTATTTGATGTATAGGGAAATAAGAACGAGCTTTCAATGAATTGGAAATTTGTTTTACGCTGTACCAAACTTTTAATTTAAAATAAAATATCATTTAAAAAAATTCTAAATTTTTAACTTTCAAAATATTTTACAAATTAAAACTGATTTTTTTAATAGCATTTTTCTTTATATCTTTAAGTTTTAAGATGAAAAAAAAACTCATTTTTGAATGTTTGTTTTTTTTAATTAATTCAAATATTTGTGACAAATGCCAAACGAAATTTAATTAAAAGAAAAGAAAAACTTTTAAAGATAACAAAAAAGGAAAAATTCAGAATAATTTGTCTTTCAAATGGAAGTATAGGTATTGAAAGATATTGAAATTCCATGCAAGCAAACTTTTTTTAAAATAAAATTAATTATTTGCTATTTTTATTAGTATATCTTATCATCATTCATAAAAATCCAAATAATTGTACAATTAATATATGATTTGGAATGATTTCTCCTTCTCTTCAGTTTATAGTTTCTTTAGTGTAAAAAAATAATTTAAGAGAATCAACTTTAATATAATTAATATAAATGGAGAGTTGAGTTATAGATGAGTAATAATAATAGAATTTGTGTTGTCACATTGCATGTGATGATAGTAGGAAAAATTAAAATGTACTACTATAATTGAGTGTATATTGAGATTAATTTGATTTGTGAATTTTTGTGTGCTATTATGTATAAAATAATTATCCTTTTTAAAATGTTAAGAGAATCACAACTGACATAAATTGTTGTGATTTTATTTTTTATCTCATGTTATTCTATCTGTCCTGTTTTTTTTTAAATATTTTTAATAATTAATTTCAAAAAAGTAGTAAAATATACCACAATTTTTTAGTTGTTTAAAATTTGCAGTTTCTTTTTCTCTTGAACCTATCTTACTATTTTTTTTTTCACTTTATTATTTTATTTGAAACTTAAGTTTTTAATATTTGGTTTTAAATTTTAAAATATTTTAACTTGAGTGATGTATGGAACATCATTGCAAATAGGGATGGCAACGGGGCGGGGCGGGGACGGGTTTCGCTATCTCATACCCATCCCCGCATAAAAAATTCATTCCCATCCCCATACCCAAACCTAACGGGTATCAAACTTTTTTCCCATCCCCATCCCCACCGGGTAACGGGTATAATCTCGTACTCATACCCGTACCCGTGTTCTAACTACTTCAATATTAATTTTTATAAATGAAAAAAAATTACGGTAAAGAAAACATAATATTATGAAATATTCAATATTAGGAGGATTTTCTTCGATGCCAAATACCTTAAAATAAATTATAATTGTTTACATTTTATATTAGAATACCAAATAA
>Ga0214542_1001632_pt1 | contig 46134 bp, 27 predicted proteins | sample CNSS1metaG_FD_160096 | JGI IMG/M metagenome (GOLD analysis project Ga0214542, IMG submission 160096) | Root nodule microbial communities from cowpea collected in UCLA plant growth center, Los Angeles, California, USA - CNSS1 | ecosystem: Host-associated > Plants > Roots > Nodule | place: USA... | reverse complement strand
AAAGGGTAAAACATAAAAAAAAAAGAAAAAATAAAAAAAAAAAAAAAAAAAAAAAAAAAAAGAAAAAAAAATAAGGGACTCACCCTTGATGGAAGATTGTTGGGAATAGTCCAAGTGTGAGTCAAAAAGTTCCACATTGGAAAGAAAAGACAAAGTTAAACACTATATAAGAATAAAGACCCATAACAACATTGCCTTAAGGTTTTGGGTTAAAGTGGTGTCTAAGGTCTTATATGTATAAGACTAATGTCATATAACCATATAGAACCACAATCTCTCAATGACCATGACTATGCCATGACCATAACTATAACCCTTATAGTTAAACACTATATAAGAATAAAGACCCATAACAACATTGCCTTAAGGTTTTGGTGTAAAAGTGGTGTTTAAGGTCTTATATGTGTAAGACTAATGTCTAACCATATAGAACCACAATCTCTCCATATTTATAACGATAACCCATATATGAAAAAATATATAAACCTATCGGCAAGTCACCCACACGTGTTCACCATAATATTTTTTTTATATTGTGATACGTAACTAATTGATTATGTAAGACTTTTTGAAAAATATCAATCTTTAAGAAATAATAGATTAAAATTGTCTTGAATAGAATACCCTTAAAAAATTACTGTAGTTATCAACAAATAACTTATATTTATATTACAATATAAATTATCGTTGGAAAGATATAAATCAGTGACTCACCTAATAATTACTAATATTTGTAAATTGATACTGTGAGTGTGAGCAATGATAACGGGACAGAACGGGGATGAGTTTCGTTATCTCATATTATCTTTGTAAAAAAATTCATCCTCATCCTCATACCTAAATCTAATAGGTATCAAACTTTTATCTCATCCTCATCCCTACAGAATAACATGTATAATTTCGTACTCATACTCGTTTTCTTATTACTTCAATATTAATTTTAATTCATTTTTATAAAATAATAAAAAACTACGGTAAAAGGAACATAATATGATCAAATATTCAATATTAGGTGGATGGTTGTTTCTTCGATGTCAAAGACTTTGAAATAAATTATAGTTGTTTACATTTTATATTATAATACTAAATAAAATTTCATGAGAACCAAAAAATTTATTAAACTTGCAAATATTAATGAAACCTAGTTGATAAAATTCAAAAATATTTTAAAAAAAATATAAAAGGAAAACAAATATTCAAATTAAAATATATTTTAAATGTTTGTTTATTTTAATTTTTTAAATTCTAATGAATCTCTTTTTTATACACTAATAAAAGTTATAATACATCACTTGATCAAAATGACACAAAGAATTAATAATAAACATAATAATAAAGTTTTAACATAGATCTTGTATTTTTTGAACTTCATTAGATGGTGATAAAAAAAATTCATGATAATTACATTAAATTTTTATATTGTAATAAATAAAAATTATTTATACAATTATAATGAAAAAATTATAATATGATAGATAATGAGTTAGAAAATAAAAAATAAATTAGATAAAATATATCAAAATAGTACTCTACATGATGAAAATAAACAACAAATAAAAATATTAAAAAACTAACAAATGTGAGTCTTATGAACAATTTGAGAAACTATTGAAATAGATCGCACAAAAGAAAATGAATGTATAATTAAGGGTATGATAAAATAAAAAATACCTCAGAGATCTAAGAAAACTTTTCGAATACCAACATATATACTCAATAGTTGAGAAATAACAAAAATTGTATTAGCAAAACAAAAGAGTTCTTGAAATAAAACAAAAATTAATAATAATAAGTAAAGATTTTTTTTTTTATATTACCTAGTAAATGAAAAGTTTATGTTATTAAATACTTAAATTTAGAGTATTAAACATTTTCATGTGAAAGAAAAATATACAATAAATAAAATATTAAAATATAATAGAAATATTTAAATGTGAGACATAAATTTTTTTTATTTGACACATATCATTTTAACATAATTACATAAAGGTTATCATAAGATGAAAAATATATTAGAGATGCGAATGAGTTTCATGATCAAATAATTAGAAAAAATAAAAAATGAAAAGTATATATATATATATATATATATATATGCTTACTTAATTAATTGTGAATATTTTAATAATTTAAACAGAGACGGAGATATGACGGGGACGAGTATTATGACGAGAATATGTACATCCCCATACCCAATTGAAAAAGTCGGGGATTTCTCATACCCACATAGATACTTATACCCAATTAATATGGGAATTCCCCGTCAAAACAGGGACAGATTCGGACAGTATCCACAGAACGGATTTATTTGTCATCTCTATGTAAGTATGTGTGTGAATAGATGTTTGTGTGAGTGTGCGGGTACATGTGTCCCTGCGTGTGTGGATGAATGTTTGTGTGAGTGCATGTGTATATATTATTAAAAAAATAGACAACCATATGCAACAACACTTATTTTCGCTAGCTGTGGGTTAACAATATAAATATATTATGTAAATTAAAATCAATATTTCATTTATAATATTTATTGATAACGTTGAATGTGTAAAATAAATACTTTTTAATCATTATTAAAATAAATTTTAATTATAAACATTAACATCAATATTTCATTTATAATGTTTATTAATAACTTTGAATATATAAAAATATTTATTTTTATGTGAATTAAAATTTACAATTTTTATTAAAAAAATAATATAAAATGTATACATATTTTTACAAAAGAAAAATATAGTTATGTTTTTAATTTTATAATGTAGAAATTTTTGTGTTTAATATATGAATTATTGTAATTATAATGTTACCTACTTGCAATATTGCAATATTGATGAATATCAAATTAATTATACGAGATGAAATACCAACAATGAATAGATTATGTTTCGAGGAATTTTATTGAACTTGAAATATATTATGAAAGCTACAAATCAAGACCATAATGATAAATTATTCAATGGTAAAATTGTTATGTGAGAGGTTATTTTAGCCTAACTTTGATTGTTGTGATCATAATAAAGTTAAGATGTTATAAGTGATCAATAAATTATTTTTCAAATAACATCACGTTAGGTATCATTATGAATTTTGACATTTCAGCTATACTAATACCCTAAAGTGTTCATCAATCATCCGTCAATCACATGAAAATTTATTAAAAAAAAAAAAAGAATACAAAGGGACCACATCAAACCCATAATGAATAAATACATCATTAAATTACTTATATTGTTCTTTATGAATCAATGCTAAATTAGCTAACTTATCGACACAATGATTTTTTTCACGAAAAATATGAGAAATTTTGAACTACATATGTTTATAGAGATGTAGATATCAACGTTATCTCAATCTAAGACTCCAAAGAATCACTCGTTGATCAGAAAAACTATTACACATTGAAGAAATTATTTTGAATCATAGAAAAATGTTAAAGTTTCAAGCTTGAATTGAAAATTGCAAAGTTTTCAAACTTGAATTAATGACTGCATAGAAAAATTATTTTGAATTGCATAGGAAAAAATTGCAAATTCAAACACACCTTTACAATTAGATGAAGATCCAAAAATTAAAGGTGAATAGTTTATATCAAAGTTTTTGAATGACATTAAATGTCAAAGTTAAATTAAAAGTTTGTGTGTCTATAATACTTATAAGAAACATAGTTACAAATAAATGATTTGAACAAAGATGTTATTTCTACTATTATAAAAAATATTGATAACAAAATATGTATACTAAAAATTTATTTGATTTAGAATCATCCTTTAAGTTTCAAAGGAAACAATTGTTTTAATAGTGACAAAAAATAAGAGCTAAAATAAATCACTTTCTAAATTTGGATTTGTATTCATGGTCTTATGCACATGTAGTCAGTCACTTGTATATAATTGTTTACAGAGTAAAACAAATGCAAATGTCAATAACAACTTAAAAAAGTGTGTATGTCCTCTATTTAGTAACAATTTAAATTGATTTTTTTTCGTTTCTATTGAAAAATAATTAAAAAGATAATAATTAAAGCCATCCAACTGTTATAATAATTTATTTATATACCAAAAACAAAATCACTATTATAAATAATACTCTTTAAAGCACATATACTTTATTTATTCAATTTATTATAAACTCAACATATTACTTTATATTAATATTTAAAATTAATTTATATTATTATAAACAAACTTATCATATTTTTGTTATTATTTATTTTTTAATTATTGTTATCATTATTCTAATAAATATCACATAAATTTTATTGTTTTTTATATATAATAAAATATATTAATATAAATATTCAATAATTTTTTTTTTCAATCGATCCGTTCATGCACGCGTCAAATAAAATAACAGACGCGAGGACCTCGTTGCTTAGCTGTGTTTTGTCATGGTATTTAAGTAATTTGGCACATGCGATTTATTGTTAGGTTTACACTATCCCATCACATCGTCTCATGTTTTCTATATTTTATTCAACATAAAACAAACTTTTTCAAGTTATTTAATTAATTTGGGACGTTGATTCAGGACATAGTTATGTAGTATCCAACTTCGTACAAACATTTTTTTCTCAAATGAGAAGAAGTTATAATAAACGTCATAAGTAACCGTTGGTTCTTACCATAAAATTCTGATATTATATAACATTACGTAGAACAGTCCACACATTTAATTTTATTTGTACTTATTTATTCATTTTTTTCTGTGTTTATTCCTCTTATAAAAATAAACTCTATAATATTAATAAATCATTTTTTTTCAATTACTTTTTTAGTATAAGCAATTTTCTTTAACTAATTATTTTTAAGAGAAAATCACCAATAATAAAACTGTAAACGTTAATTATTGTTATAATTACTTTCTATAAAAACAATTTTATACTTAATACTTTTTTTATTTTCATTTTAGTATTTATCATAATATAATTTTGTTGTTACTATAAGAAGAAATGGACAGACATGTCACTTGCATTGATAATGGAAATAAAATAACAGCCTCGTGGACCTCGTAGCATGTTTTTCTTTGGTCTTTGGTTTCACAAATGGTTTATGGATAAGGATGGTCTGCTCTGCAGTTTTACAACTAAACTGCAAGCTAGTGCACTTTCATCCGACGGTATTAAAATTATTGTATAAATAAAATTTGGTGTTTTAAGGGTTATGATTTGTGCAGCTTAAAAGTTGAACCGTAGAGGATATATCCCATATATAATATTATGAGGCATGTTCCACGACAGGCTTCGTTTTCTATGATATAAAACACACGAAGATATCATCCTCTCCCATAGCTATCTCCCATAGCTACCTGAGTATCTGTAACATTGTTGTCTGGGAATAGTTGAAGTGCTGATGGATTCTACTGGTATAGTTTCATCTCATGCAAATGGCAATGGCAATGGCAATGGCAAAATGGAGAAGCCTCTACACATAGCTATGCTCCCGTGGCTGGCTATGGGTCACATATATCCGTACTTTGAGGTGGCCAAGATTCTTGCGCAGAAGGGTCATCATGTAACCTTCATAAACAGTCCCAAAAACATTGATCGCATACCCAAAGCCCCCAAAAACCTACGACCATTCATTACATTGGTGAGGCTACCTTTGCCACAAGTACAGCATCTTCCAGAAGGCGCAGAGAGCACCATGGAAATTCCCCCAACGAAGAACTGTTTCCTAAAGAAGGCTTATGAGGGCCTCCAAGACAGTGTTGCTGAGTTGCTGAAAACCTCGAAGCCTGATTGGCTTTTCTACGACTTCGCAGCTGCTTGGGTAGTCCCAATAGCTAAGGGTCTCAACATTCCGTGTGCGCATTACAACATAACCCCAGCTTACAACAAAGTCTTTTTTGATCCACCCAAGGACAAAATGAAGGATTACTCCATTGAATCCATATGTGGCCCTCCCACTTGGCTTCCTTTCCCCACAACACTTCGTCTCAGGCCTTATGAGTTCCTCAGAGCATTGAAGCGTAATAGAGACGAGGAGACAGGGGAAAAGGCTGACTTTGATCTCAACAAAGCGTATTCCAGCTGTGACTTGTTTCTTCTCAGAACCTCCAGAGAGCTCGAGGGAGAGTGGCTAGATTATCTTGCTGGTAACTACAAGGTCCCTGTGGTTCCAGTGGGGTTGCTTCCACCATCCATGCAGATAAGAGATGTTGAAGAGGAGGATAAAAACCCTGACTGGCTCACAATCAAGGACTGGTTGGACACACAAGAGTCCTCTTCGGTGGTGTACATTGGATTTGGGAGCGAGTTGAAGCTGAGTCAGGAAGACCTCACTGAGTTGGCCAATGGGATTGAGCTTTCTGGGTTGCCTTTCTTTTGGGCTCTGCAGAACCTGAAAGAAGGGGTACTCGAGTTGCCGGAAGGGTTTGAGGAGAGAACGAAGGATCGTGGGATTGTTTGGAAGGGTTGGGCACCCCAGCTTAAGATCTTGGCTCACGGGGCAATTGGGGGATGCATGAGTCACTGTGGTTCTGGTTCTGTCATTGAGAAACTTCATTTTGGGCATGTGCTTGTGACGCTCCCTTATTTGCTTGACCAAGCCCTGTTTTCAAGGGTGCTAGAGGAAAAGAAAGTGGCGATTGAGGTGCCAAGGAGCGAGAGAGATGGGTCCTTTACTAGGGACTCTGTGGCCAAGACATTGAGGTTTGCAATTGTGGAGGAAGAGGGAAGTAGTTTAAGGAAGAATGCAAAGGAGTTGGGGAAGGTTTTCAGTTCGGAAGAACTTCACAATGAATACATTGAAGGTCTCATTGCTGCACTTTACAACTATAGGATTCCTTCCACCAGTTAGGCAGTGTTTATGCCTTCTATTTCTTAATTTTGTCTTCTATTATGTGCTTCTTCTCTTGTAATAAAGGAATGCCACTTCAACAATGTTGGTCAGAAGTGGCTAGAAGCCGTAGTTTTTGAAGGAGTGTCAGGTTTATTTTCAAATAAGATCACGACAGATATTATTATGAAATTTGACTTCTCCATTATATTTACATCTCAAAAAGAAAGTCTATCGATCAAATGAACGAAAGTCATGTTATCATATTTAGGAATTTCGAATGCGTATAATTTCATTTTAACTTTTTTCAAGACCTGGCTAGTGTATAGTGTTCGCCTTGTAAATAATAATTTTAATAGTTAAGTGACTCATTTTAAAGAGACAATTGTAATAAAAATCACAGCAATAAAAACTAAATTCATGTTGATTTCAGGATGAGACCTGCATTTTGCATAGTGCAGGGGTGTATCATGGATACACATATCAGATATAATGATTTTTTAATGCACAATCACATACATCTATTTAGTATACGTTTGTTTTCTCCTTCAACCCCTATTTCTCGTCACAAGTTGAAGATATTGGTTATTCCTACGAGTTTAGTATGTTTTGTTACAAAAATAGTTCTTAGATATTTAATGAAGATTGCCAAATATCTTACTGCACAGAATAAAAAAATGTATAGATACGTGAACTGCAAAGCAGAAGTTTTTTTATATTCATCGAGAGTTTAGAAGAAATTTTTTTTGACTCTTAGTGCACAAGATAAAAAATATATAGTGCTTAATAAACAACCATAGCTTAAAATATCAACTCTTGGAAATATTTATTATAAGTAACAAGCATATCTCTTCTGCACGGGTAAAAAGACGTAATTATGGGACAAAACCAAGTTTTGCGTGATTAAATCATATAAAGAGAGCTCTGATGAAAACTTGATTTTGTTTTTTTCAATTTGTGATTTGAATATAACAACACAAATCTGAGAATTTTGTTACAGTTACCTATGAATTATTTCTGATCCCCTCGAAGAAATCTTTTCAAGGAAAAAAAAAAAAACAGTACAGAGGATTTGAAGACTTGTTTCAAACCCTCACAATAAATGGATGCTTCAAGTTTCCCACATGAAGCAGATGTTGTCCCAGTGGAACTTTCCTGTTGCCAAGCTCATCAACCACACTCAAATCCTTGCAAACGTCTACCTTAAACCTAACCTGTGCTTCTGATTTTCCTGGTAAGTGTACTTTCTCAAAGCCCAACAAGTGTTTCTGAGGAGCATTATGCACATCAGGAGGAGTAAAGAACAATAAAACTACATGGTTACTGTTTTTTTGGCCCATGTTCTTGACCCCAAGGTGGATATCAAAGGCCAGGTTTTGGCAATGTTCATCAGCAACATCAAGTGACATGCATTCTGATGAACGACATTCATGATCCTCAGCTAGAGGAACAGACACCAGCTGTGGTGCCTTAACTATTTTGTGATCAATGTTTGAGAAACTTATTCCATCTCCAAAGGAGAAAACAGTTTCCCCTTTGTAAAATCTATATGTTCTACCAGGGTAACCCGTTGCAGGATCTGCCCTCATGTTCATGTTTGTCATTGGCACCTTGTTTACATATGATTGTGGATACCATGTCATGGGAAGCCTTCCACCTGCATCAGGAAATCATCCTTCAGTGTCATCAAAGTAGTAACATCATAGGATTGGACTTTTTTTATTCAAGAGAGAACGTGAATGACGACTTACTCGGATTATAAAAGCCAAAAATCACGTCTGCTATGGCAGCTCCACCAGCTTCGCCAGGGTAGCCAACCCATAGGATGCTTGTGATTTTATCATTAGATTTAGCAAAAGACACATCCATGCCCCCACCAGACATGATGACAAGGATCACAGGTCCCTTGGATGCATTTGCAACTTGACTAACTAGAAGTTCTTGTTGTCCTGGAAGAAGAATGTTAATTCTGTCAAGACTCTCGGCCTCTATAGCCAGACTTGCACCCACTATGATCACAGTTGCATCTGCAGATGCTGCTATTTGTGTGGCATCATCTAACTCGGCATTCGCACATTGCACGTTTGGACATCCAGGAGCATAGCTCGTAGGAACTAACGCTGTTAGAGCTTGCAAGGGTGATATATAGCTACAAGGAATGCCTGCAAAATTTCAGTAACTCATCAAATCCCATGTTAAGCACAGGCTAGAGATAAAAAAGAGTTCAACTACAGTATCAACCATCTCATAAATTTAATAGGTTTACCAAATTTGGCACAGTTACCAACTTTATATCCATGAGGGTATCATAGGAGTAGGAATTTTTAATACCTTCATAGTTTCCAATCATTACCCTAGTAGCATTAGCATTGGGCCCTATCACTCCCAATGATTTAATGGCTTTGGCATTGAGAGGCAAAGAACCTGCACTGTTTTTAAGCAATACAATCCCTTGCCTTGCAGCTTCACGGGCCAGCTCCCGGTTCTCTGAAGTGCATACATCCTTTGGACCAAGGTTTCCATAAGGTTGCTTGCTCGGATCACCATCAAAGAAACCAAGACGCATCAATGTGGCGAAGTTGTTGGAGACAGCATTGTTAATGGCTGCTTCATCCACAAGACCTTGCTTCACTGCACCTTCTGTATATTTGCCAAGATAATCTCCACAGTTCAAATCCAACCCTGTGAAATCAAAATTACATAAGCAAACGGTATCTTGCATAATTTCTGCAAATGGGTATCACGAGTCTTTTCATATTTTCTGACCTGCAAGAATAGTTTGGGCTGCAGCTTCTTCAGGAGTTTTGGTGTAGTGCTGATCTTTGAAAAGAACTTCTACGGAATCACAGTCCGAAACTATATATCTGAACAGACCACACATTCATGTCACATTAAAAACCACATTAACAAACATAATCAATTTACATTACGTAAATTATAAGATTTAGGAATTAAAGATACCCGTTTAATTTCCATTTGCCCCGGATAATCCCCTTAAGAAGGTCAGGGTCTGCGCAAGTTGGTTTTCCATTAACCTGGTTGTAGGAACACATGACACTGGCAACATTCCCATCAATCACACAGCTCTTAAACGGTGGTTGGAAAGTGTCATCCAAATCTTGTTGTGTCACCTGACAAATTCAACATATAAGAAGGGGTGACAAAATGATCTTTCTGCATTTAAATCACATGAGCATTGAGTTTTCAATCAATGTATGCAGTAGATTACCACAGCATTGAAGGTATAACGCTGAACACCTTTCCAGTTATCCAAATCATAGGCTGTATAGTGTTTGCAACAAGCAGCAACCTTGAGCTTGTTGGAGTCTCCATCATCGGTTTGTTGAAGACCTTTCACGTATCCTGATGCATATTTACTACTTAGCAAAGGGTCTTCTCCCGGTGTCTCTTGTCCTCTTCCCCATCTGGGATCTCTGAATATGTTTATGTTTGGTGACCAATAAGTCAAACCGGCTAGCCCCACATTGTACATTGCTCTGGCTTCGGTTGAAACTACCTGAAATAAGAACAGTTAATCTTAAACCTGCTTATGATACATTTCGATTATTTAATGCAATTTAATCATTTCCCATTTAAATGTGCTATCAAAATTGAAAATAGAGTGATCAATGTTTAAACTATATCATTGGCAAACAATCAACATCAAACCCTCTCTGCCATTCACCTTAGTTTCAACATGCAAGCCAGAAAAAGGGGGACACATAAATATCTACAGTTTCACAGATGAGACTAACCATAAATTTCTGCTTCATTTATTATTGTATCGCTTAATCAGATGTTAATACCCAAAAGTCGTGAGTGAAAAAACAAACAATGTAACCACTCCTACCCACCCATCTACTTTTCCTCACTGCTATAAACACTTGTAAATAACTGCATATTAACAAAAACTAAAAATCTAAGAACAGATAAATCACTTACGTACAGTGTACAGCATTATGAAAGCAATAGAGAAGAAGTCCCCACAATGCCACAATTTTAAAGACTCTGAAGCCATAAAATGACATTTCATTACACATTCAAAACCTCACCAAACTCCCTCAAATTTTGTGATAAACAACCAACTTGGAGATTAAAGTTAAAGACTTTTGATGTCCTCATTCAGTAAAAAGGGAAAGAAACCACCCTTTCCCATTTTTTTGAGGAACCGTTGTGAATTGTGATCCACCCAACAAAGGAAAAAACTGACCTCAAAGCATGACAGAGAAGAAAAAGTTTAAATCTCACTCACTCTTCCGATGGCTTCAAACAGAGAAGAGTTGAAAGAAGCTGCAGTGAGAATGGGCATGGGAAAACTGGTGGCACCGGGCACGACACTGGAAAAGTGAGTCCCGGGTCCAATGTTGGACACTCCATGAAGTGCCTCAGACCACCACTCGTACTTGGGAATCCCAAGCCTACTCACGTTAACAGCAGAATTCACCAAGTTTCCGATTTTCTCTTGCAATGTCAACCTCTTCACCAAGTCGGCGACCCTGTCCTCCACCGAGAGTGACTTGTCACAGAATCCGTAACCCGCCAAAGCCGGGTTCTTGGCAACATCGCAGGCAAAAACAGCGGACGTTTGCCCCGAAACCCGCTCACAACTAAACAAAACCGCGACCACATACAGAAACGAGAAACAGAGGAAAACAGAAACCTTCGGTTGTCTGTTTTCGGTGCAGGCCATGTTGCGACCTCGGAAACTGAAAATAAAAACGCTAAAGGGTGTGTGTGAGAGTTTGTTGTTTTGGAAGAAGAGGTATCTATGGTGTATGGTGATGTATAACTTTTGAGAGTGAAGAATGAAGACACATTGTTTTTTAGAAACCCGTGAAGGTGGATACAGAGGGAGGGAGGTGATGGTGGAAGCCTCCCTCTGGACGAAGTAGATGTTGTCGTTGGTTTTAGCGGAGAATCTAGGAAAGAAGGAAAAGAAAAATGTATATACAAAATTATCAACAACTCAATGAGTTATTGAGATTTGTTTGGAAGCACAACTTGGTTGGGTGGTGTATATACGTGTATATATATGAACCTACTGCATAATGGATACATACAAATTCCTTTTTTTTTATATACATAAATTAAATAATGTCATCAGCAGCAGGATTGCCTGCTACGGTAAATCACGTGGAAGGTGAATGGACTTTGGCGGCTAGATGCCTTTGTATTGTGGGGCATTTTGTTAAGAGTGAAACCAAAGGAAAGGCTTGGGCTTCATGAATCAAATATCACTTCCCATGCATTATTTTTTTGATCTTATATAATTGTGGATTACTATTTTGGATTACATGTAAATATGTTGATTATGATCTAATCTAGTGGATTGAGATGTTTTAAGTTGAGTTCAAACACTTGTATGCGAATTAATTGCAAAGGAGGGAAGTGAATATTGTGAAACTCTGCAGGATGGGATCCTGTTTCTATGTCCCTCCAACTTGCCACTGAAGTTAATATCTGTGCTGTCATTTTCGTGGGCAAAGCCGGTTGCAGTGGATGTATGATAAACGAAGCAAATAATTGTACAGGGTATGAGATTAGGGGTTAATTAATCCTTGTGTCGTCTTTTGTGTTATGTGATGAGTCATAAAGATGTTCTGTGTTTAATCATGTTTCGTGAGATTGTCTCATGTATCTCAGAATAAAACTATTTTAATAAATATCTAATTTCATTTCTGAAAAAGTTACAGGACCCAATCAAATTCAAATCTGAATATATTATTAACTTTTTAATTATGAATATAGAATGTTTTATATAGCCTTCATATATTTTTTAGTTATTAAATGGTTTTTAAAAAGGTGTTTACTTCTGTTATTAATTGAGATATTACTATCGCCAAAACTGAGAGAAGAGGTGGGAGGAAAATAAATAATTGGTTTGGCACATCTAATGAATGTTGTACCTTTTTCTTTTTTCTTTTTTTCTTTTTTGTATTGGCATATTGGGATAAATTCAATGAGGATGTGGAGTGTATGGTATTAAGTTGAGATGTTGGCAAATGTGGGTAGGATCATTTAACTGATAAAAGGGATAGTTTCAGATATTTAGACTGCTTTTTTCTTTTAGGTTCATACTTATATATATATATATATAATTCTATTTTTAATGATCCTAATAATAAATAAATATATTTTATTATTACTATTTATTTTATTAATGATTTGTTAATTTCATTTTTTTATATTTAGAAAAGTGAAAAAATAGGTTAGAATACGTTTCTCCAAAACTGAATTTTGACTTGTTTTAAGATATCTGAAAATAATGTCAGAATATATAGTTTTTTTAAAATTAATTTGTTAAATAAAGTGATTATAAATTTAATTGGTTAATTTAAAAAAGTAATATATTATTTGAGAAAGAAAATCGGGAACAACTAAAGTACTATGAGTGATGAAAATAAAATGGGATGTGGGGTTAGGATTGATGGGATTAGTCTACTCTGCGGTGGACCCGAGCACAGGTGAACTACTCTGAGTGTCGACTCATAAAAGCGCGTGACGTTAAAGTTTGAAGGAGTGGGACCCATGTGCGGGGTCCAATTTGACTCATTACCCATTGCTGACCTACATCCTCACTGTAAACCACCAACTTTCATACACTAACAACTTCCAACAAATTTCTATTTCTACCTCGTAAAAGAAATACCAATAATATCAATATTCTGCACCATATAATTTAACCTCCATGGATTTGTAAGGTTATAATTAATTAAAATTGCTTTCTGCAACCCTCAGATTTAAACCTGCACCTCTCAAAAGTGTGAGCTTTTCATATTTAATTTTAATTTTTTTTCTCTCTTCTCCTTCACCTTTACCTTCACCTCTGTGCGTTTCTGTTCTCACTTTTTCGTTCCCCCTTCTCCTGGCGTTTTTATCCCAAAGTGATTCCATTGTCTCTTATCCCTCTTTTGTGGCCTTCGTTGTGATTGCGCCGCCGTGTTCGGAGCACCGGAGTAAGGATTTGCGGCAAAGCGTCGTGATTATGCGGCTGAGGTAACACATTTTTCTCTCTCTCCTGACTGGTAATCATATTCTGGGAGTACAGTTTACGGAAAAGATGGAATCGTGGAAGACATTGAATATTTTGACTCTAAACATGCATGAGTATGAGTAAATCGATGTGCCTAATCAAAATATTAGAGTTTCAGTTATAAATAAGGGAGATATATAATATATATCATCGAAAAGGATAACAGAGAGTTAGCTAAACAATAAAGGGAAAGTAGAGGGATTTTAAAAATGAAAAATGTGAAAGTCAACAAACCTTTTCTATGCTGATCATCAATATTTACCTCTCTCTCAGGCCTCAAATTCTTCACGGTATTATTCATCAGGCTCCATGTGTTTGGTATTTTGCTTAGTAGGATAAAAGTCAATGTAGTTACTTTACTTTACCAGACAAAATCAAGTTGCTTAGACAACACTCCTAAGTTGGTATGTGCCTTTATATAAACCTTATTTATATGGAAAAGGAAGATGAATGGTGATGTATGCGAGCTTCTTAATTATTAAAGTTTCCCTGTTAAATATATGATTACAACTTAGGAAAATTGTACGTGTAGTTTGTGAGACCTCTACTCTACCTACACCCATGAGTGTGAATTGATTGGTTTTATACAGCTGTGGGTTTCTTTCTCTTCTCTCTCCTCGTGTAATGTGATGATTGATTCATGAATGGTAAAGAAGTCAAATGTGCTAAACCAAATCAAAGACTAATAAGGTTTTTTTTTGGGTGATTCTTGTTGTGTCTGGTAGTAATGTATTGCCTGGTTAACACCAAGAAGCAAAGCATGGTCATAAAAGTTTGGGAGAATTTATTATTTTTAGATGAAAGGCTTGAACCTATAGAAATTGTGTTGCAGGGGGATTGGGCAATAAATCACATTCACGTAAATTAGTGAAACCAGGAATATATTAAATGTCTCTATGCAACCCCTAAACCACCATGCCATTACCAATCAATTCAAACTCCTACCAACTACTTCAACTCAAACTACCCCATCTAGTTATAGGCTAATCTCGACTTCACACACTCTTTTATAACTCTCATTTTTTTCTCCCTTCTTAATCTTATTACAATGTACTTCAAATATTTTTCTCTATCTATTATAAAATAGAAGGTACGAACAAAGATCATAATAAACACCATAAAGAAGAGAAATATCTACTTTTCCATCTCTTTTTCTTTTTATTATTAGGAATATCACTACTGCACATCCCATTTATGGGATGTAGGTGGAAAGTAAAAAAAGCATAAGACAAAAGAAAAAAAAATGTTTGACTTGGTGTGATGTAAGAAGAAAAAAGATAAAGGTGAAGAAAGTGAAAATATTGTTAATATTATAGTTATCTTTTCCCTAAAACTTCCATGCGATGTTACTGTTTAGTGAGCGTGCCAAATTACCATTCGAAGATGATAAATTTGTTAAAAGGGACACATAGATTTAAAACAATATTATTCAACAATCATGTATGTATTACAAACTTAAATAAAAAAGAAAAATCTTTAATATTTATAAAAAAAATATACAATTAGGAATACTTTAATAAAAATACAGTAATTAAAGCTCTAAATACATAGAAATTATAAAAGTCAGAGAAAGTGTAAAAACATCCATTAAGTAATTTATTGCTTTTCCTAATACGTGTTAGAAATTCTCATGATAAATAAAATGAAATGGATAGACTATATTTTAAAGTGAATGAATAAGTTTCTCATATAACTTGGGGCTTGTAATTTCTGTCACTATAAGTCTACCTATCTCTTTCACACATCCCTTTTTGTTTACATTTTATACTATAAAATATTCGCACAATAGGTAAATTATGAATAAGCACAAGTTAAAAGTAATACCAAAAAGGAAAAATAAGACTTAAAAGGGGAATGTAAAGAACTTTTTCTCGGCAAAAACAAAAATATTATATTATATAGTATAATTAAGAACAGAGTTGAGTTAGCAGTAGTAACTACTGCACAGTGAAAAGCCAGCGTCAAATTCCAACTCCAAAATCCGCAAGGCACAATTTCCTTTTTTCAATTTAAATGAGACTTAAATTCAATTCACGATTAATATCATTTTTAACTCAAAATGTTAAAATAATAAATTTATGAAACTTGATCACTATTCAATTTCCTCGTTTATACCCATTCTGAAATTTAAACTCTCTATATAACATAATTGGAAAATGTTAAAAAATCTGCAGCCCTAATAAATCTAATCTCATACCAACTTAATAAGATGCTTCAGCCTCCTATGATACTAAAAAAATGTATAATCATACCAACTTAAGATGCTTCACCCTTCTATAATACTAAAAAAATTACATACCACACCCCTGTAACAATTATATTAATATTGCTGCAGAGAGGAAGAACAATTTGGTTTTAAGACAATTAATGAATCAGTTTAAGTGGTATTTGGTCTAACATTTACTAAAATTTTGGTAATTTTGGTCTAGTTTTCCCGCTATCACATGCTTTCATAAAAGGCAATATATATTTTTGGAAAGAAAAATGATTTTTTGACTATTAAATTTTGACAATTTTTTTTTACAATCATAAGTGTAATTTTTTAATTGATTTTCATTTTTTTTTCATTTTTTCTTTCTTAATGTTTCAAAACTACTTAAAAGATGACAAATGTTATAAGAGAAAGTTGCCAAAATTTGGTAATGAAAATATGATTGTCCTTTTAGAAATAATATTCCTAAATTTGTAACTTTATCCTTCCACGCACTTTCCTTTTATTTGTCTTTATTCTAAGTAGATGAAGTGACATGATTCCTATGTTTGAATTTAAGGTCCAAGACACATTGTTTGTGCGAAAATAACACAGAGGGAACAAATGGGTAAAAGATTAATTGGGGATACTACGTAACGAATCTGGGCTTTTCTCATTCTTTAATAGATAGCTGTGCTCATTCTTACCGACAAATAAAACTATAATGTTCTACTTTCTTAAAATATCTATAATGTGCTCAAACTCTTTAAAATATGTATTCTAATTTATACTATTAGAATAATTTGTTATCTTTTAGTGGATTATTAGAGTGTTATTAAAATGCTACCTGATAAGAGAGTATTTGTTTTTTGTATAACAACCCTAACAAAGTTTCAGCTTTTTACCTCATGTAAAACACATCAATACGAATTTTTACATATATAGTACAAAGGAATAATAGCTAAAATACCAGTAAATTATTAACTATTTTGGAAACTTCTACCGGACAAGAAAGCATTTTCCATATATGTAATCTATAATGTGAGCCGATGAAATATAATTTATGAATAACCACCACCACGCAAGTGCTGATAAATATATTTGATAAGTTTATAAAATAAAAGAGATAAAGCCGAATAAAATTTTTAAGCTTTTAACATATTAAAATGTTGAAAAATCGTGTTTCAATTACATTTGATTTTCAGCTTGGTTACGCATCAAACAGGGTCGATCAAAAATAGAAAAAGAAAAGATTAAATGTCGAAAGTAAAAGTAGAAAAGAAAAGCATTAGTGATGACTTGATTAAAGTCATTGTTTTATTACACTATTTTTTCAAAAAAAAAAAATTGTTGAAGAAGTTCCCTTTTAACAGCCATGAATATGACCCTTGACCTTATCGGGAACGACAATAGATATGGCAGAAAAGCATGTATGGTGTAGAGTGTTTTACACGATCACGATCATTGTTTAACAAACATTAAATCGGTGCCTTTAATGCAGAAATGGACTTACATATGCTACCTACAATTTCATCCTAGGCTCTGTATGGTTCTTAGTTTTCAATAATGAGATGATAAGCACTTATTTAAGAAACGTTTGGCATAACCGAACCACCCTATCTTATTTTGTAGGCTTTTTTGGTATTTGAGGGTCGATTTTAACTCTAATATGTAAAAGGGATCCGTCTAATTTTTTTCTTTTTTTTGTGAAACAAGATCAAGTTGTTAGGATAGAAGACGATATTAAAGATGAATCCGTCTTCCATCCAGTCAGTTTCATATATTTTTCTTTTCAAAAAATAAAGTCATTAGAGCCGAGACTAATTTCTGTTCATGTGAACAGGGAAGTCATCTTTCCAGATGACGATTTCACTTTTAGGTTTTATTTTTTTTTAACAATAAGTGATAAAAAAAATAAATTGAAATAAAAATAAACATTAATATAGTTTAATATTATTATGTAATTTTTATTAAGTCATTTTTATTATCTAATATATTTTATTAAATTAATTTATTGTACCAATAAAAAATAATTACCAAAAAAATAAATATAATCTCAACTGTTAACAAAATTTTGTAAAAAAAAAATATGTAGAAACTACAAGGTTAAAACAACTCAAAAGTGAAAAAAAAAAGTAAACTAAAACTGCAAAAATGTTAAAAAAAAAAACTAAAAGTAAAGTTATGAGATGAGGACTTCATTTTTATTTGTACAGAAATTGTACTCTGTCCTAACGACATTACTTTAAAAAAAAATAAATAAAAAATTGACTGGAGGAGAATAACTTTACCTTTAATGTTGTCCTCTCCCATGACGACTTAACCCAAATTTTAAAAAAAAAAATCAACGGACTTTATTTATTTTACAAATTCATGATCAAAATAACTCAGAAACAAAAAAAAAAAAAAAACCTATTTTGTAGCTTCTCATTGGTCTGAAAATTTGGACTAATCTTATTTTGATTTGGATTCCATCATAAGAGGATTTGCATGGCCATGTCCCACATGAGCATAACGTGTAGGGGAATCAAACATGATTGTGGCTTTTTTGGTTTAAGCAATCACTCATACTTATTGAAAGGAGGAGCATGATTGATAATGGTTCATCACCATGACCACTAAAAAGGTATCTAACTCACTTTAATCTTCATTTGAGCGTGGACGGTAGAGTTTCATATCTATCAGTGGTTGTGGTGCTTTTACATGAATATTCTTTCAAAATTATATATTTTTTTTCATACGTTTTAATGCATTTGTAGGATGAGGAGTAATGATTTAATTAATGGTTCGTTATTTGTGTGGCCCAATTCGACAAGGAATAAGAGATATTTTTTATTTTCTATGCAAGGCATCACAATGTAAAGTACAACAAAATTTCGCAAAATTGGAAATGTTTCACTTTTACTATGACACTGACTCCAGAGCCTGTGAATGGTTCCATATTCAAATTCCTTCTTTCTTTATTTACCAAACCGATATACCACTATTTAAAGAAATATATGTTTATTTATTTTATGATGTTTATGTTTATTCCATGTGTACGTACATGAATTTTTACATAAATAAGGATAAGAAAAACGTAATGTGCACCTTGAATTGAACCAGATCAGTCTTCAGTCAAGTAGAATGAGATGGAATAAAACGAAACAAATAAAGCAAAATATAAATGAAATAAAATCGTCATTTTACTGTTGGAGTATATATATTATTGTATGTTTCATTCCTTTCTCATATATAATAGATCAGAATATCCTATGAACAGAATCTTTGAAAGCACTATTTTGTATAAAATATTTTTTTAAAATAAATTATAAAAAATACTTGTAAATTTTATAATTTTGTAGAAAATAATTATTTGCAAAAAAATATATTTACCAATTAAAAATTTTAGAAAAAAAAATCTTTTCCTAATTTTTTTTAATAAATTTGCAATAAAAATAATAATATAACTAAAAGCAAATTAATTAATTAATTAATTAAATATAAAAAAGGTATGTATATATTATTAAAATTTTGATTAAAATTTTTCATAATGAACTAGAGATTAGTGGCATTGTGATTTGGCCTAAAAATAACACACACAAACTAATTAAAAAGGAGGGGAAGTGAAAATACTATAGGAACAGAACAAATTTAGATAATAGTTTGGAAAAATGAAACTAAAAAGTATGATTCAGCTGAGTTAATAAAATAGGTTCATGTTTCCCTTTCACCTAATTATTCTCAAACCAAACTGAAAATACAACACCACTAGTTCGACATTCTTGTTTAATAATTACTAATTATTCCTTTTTCTAAAATTATTATTCATCCATAATATACCATTATTGATGAGAATGATTATTAATGAAAATAACTACTATGAAAAGATACCCTTTTAAAAATAATTAAGACACTCTTGTTAGATATTATACATTGAGTGTGTTATTCAATTAGTTCAAAATGGTGTTAGTTTAATCTTCCATTATAATTTGTGAAGATTTGCCCTTATCAGTTAAGTTATGCTGTCGGTGCTTTAGGTCAGCCACACTTAGTCTCTTTATGTCTCTTTGAATTGACCTGCTTTGAAGATGTATCAAAGTGTTTGGTTACCAAAAACAAATATGGTGTACCATTTCCTCTAATTTGTTGTACAAGTGTAGAAGAAAAAAGGAAAGTGTCACTTGAATAACGCTAAAATACTGAAACGACAACAAGCAATAATTAAATTAATTTGATAAGTTTCTGATGCAGAGGGATCGGACAGAGAGAAACCTTGGTATGCTAACTGAAGAAGACAACATAACATTTGAAGATCAAAAGAAAAAAGAGAGTAAAAGTTATTAAGAATTCCTCACTTTTTGGGTTGGAAGATAAGATGAGACGCTACATGCTTATCTGGCTTGCGGTCCAGTACTCAACAATTTAATAAAAAAAAAAAAAAAAATATAATATATATATATATATATATATATATATATATATATATATATATATAATTCTATTTTTAATGATCTTAATAATAAATAAAAGTAAATATTTATAACAATATATAAAAGAGATTTTTTTTTTCACGTTTCAAAATATCAATTTTATTTTTTAAATATAATAATTTATTAAATTTTTAAAAATTAATTGTTATTTTTATAAATTTTTTATAAAATTGGATAACTTTGTTTTTTTTTTCTCTTTTTTTTTATTTATCAATTATTATTCTTTCATTGTTATGATATATTTCACTTTATTTTTAATGAATACAAGTTTAGTTTATATATTAACTTAATAACATTACAATATAATATAATATAATATCATGCATATTTAAAAATACATACACACAGTTGCGATAGCGTTTGTGTTTACACTAATATTTTATAATTACTATTAATTTTATTAATGATTTGTTAAATTCATTTTTTCTATATTTAGAAAAGCGAAAAAATAGGTTAGAATACATAGGTTAATGAGATTGATGGTTTATTATGGGTTCAAACAGAAGCCTTTTTGTCTAACAGAACACAGGCCTCTCTCTCATGATTCGAGGCCCAAGGACACGGTAAGATGGGCGATTTGTGGAACATTCAATCCGAAGTCACTTGTAAAAAGAGCAAAATTGTCACCTTAAAATTTCTAAGGATTTCAACAAATGTTGGGGGTGCCAAAAGTAAACCCAGTGCGAAAACAAAAAATCTGAATTTTATGTAGGGGTCAAGGCAAGGGACACAATTCTGCAATTTCTTCCTGCACCTCGGTAATGTCTTTCCACATTGCCATAAATTTTTTCTTATATTGCCCTCACATTGTATAATCTGGAAGAAAAAATGACTTCTAGATCGCATTATTTGAAAATTAAATAACTTCCGGATTGTTATTTCGAATGTCATTAAGGAAAAAATATTCTTATTCTTAGGTTACATAATCTGGCAATTATTTTTGATATTGGATTGTGTAATCCGAAAATTATTTTTCATTTTTAATTGCACAATCTATTAAAAAAATTGATTTTTCTTATATGGAGGTGCAGGAAAAAAAATTTATGGTGGCGCATGAAGAAACTACCCACAATCCAACTTTTCGACAAACACAAAAATCATCTGAAGCCCGTATTCCCTATTTTAGATAGTTTATTGTGCTAACCGCTTTGTTTAAGATGTGGAAAAAACTGGTGGTCTCTGATTTATTTTGTAGAACATAATAAAAAATTTATTCAAGTTATGTAATTAATAAATCAAACATTCACATAATTTTAAAGACTAAAACGATTTTTTAAGTTTAAAATTGAGTTTTTTTTTTTTATTTTTATAAGCTGATGCTCAGTAATTACTCAAACGTATAATGAGATGGTTTTGGGCATGGAAGTCTAAACAAAAAAGAAGAAGAATGAATTATAAAACCTTGAATGACATAAATGGATGGAGTAGTTGTTCCTGTCGGTCAACAAAACGACTTGGTCAGTCTAACAAACCATTCAAACTAACTTTAATCTTCCTTTCTTATTGTGTGCTATAACCCTTTGCTTTATTAAATTTTAATCCTCTTATTATTACTCTTCTTACTCTCATTATCTTTTTAGTAAACACTTTCAACGTAAGAAATGGTCCACAAACACAATTTAGTATTTCAGCTATCACTAGGGACATATATCAATTACATAAAGTTGTTATAGTTTAATCGGTTAAACTTTCCACTTAAATAAATATTATGCATGTGGGTATCTCTGGTTCTGGATAAATTTAAAATATGAATAAGGAAGTATTTAAGATTATAAAATATACATACAGGTATGTAATACTTAAAAAAAGAGAGACTTTTACTCTTTTAGATTTTGTAGTGATTCTGTTTATCTTAATGAAAGTTTTATGGGAAAAATTCTCACGCTTAAAATATTATATACACGATAACAACTATATCACAATGATTATGCACTTAATATGATTTTCTCCTATAAACTATACGGTTACATACTAATTAATATTAGAAGGTCGATGACATTAAAATCCGAAAATGCATAACATTAAGCTAAGATGTATTCTATGTTTTTTCATAGATTCATACAATCAAAACATGTAAAATATGAACATCACAATATACAAGAAAATGGAAATGTACAAGAGAGTTACTAATAAAAGAAATAGACAGAAAACAAATCCGAGGAGAGAAAAAGATAAAAAGAAAAACTGAACAACAACGTGGGTGGTGAATATTTTTCAAAAGTTGAAACAGCTAAGCTATGTATGTAATCTAACACGCAGAACGTGAAACAAGTAGAAAAAAAAACAGAACAAGGAAAAACAGCCACAATTATTTGACTCAAGTGTTCACTAAAAAGTGATTAACCTCGATTTTAGAACTTTTATGTAATTGTTTTTCGAGATAAATTATTGTCTAATAATTGAAATAACTTTTGTAAACTATAGTAATTATAGTAAAATAATTAATAATTTTTGACAAAAACGTGTTTTTGTTTGTTCTATGTTTGAATTGAAGTTTGAACATTGAAAGCTTCTTGGGGCACTGTGTGGGGACAGTCACAGGCGTGCAAGCGTGCGTGTTTGACCCAACTTTCTTATTTATTACCGTTTCAAATACCAAACTCTCTCTCTCTCTTCTTAGCATTTTCATCTGAATTTTACTTTCTAATCACAATTCATACTTCATAATTCATATTCATGTAAATAAAACAAAGAAAAACCATAATAGTATAATTTTTAAAATTAAAAAAGAAGAAAAGAATAATTAGAATAGAAGCAGCAATTTCTCAACAAAGGATGCAACATTCGTTGACTTGAGCTTTCTCTTTTCCTCGACCCTTCTCTCTCAAAGCCGTTCTGTGCATTTTCTGCTAAACCCTGGCACACCCAATTGGGATTTTAGCTTCAGATTCCAAGGCAAGAGAAGAAAGTGGAGAAAGAAGAGGACTTGAAGCTGCCCACAGTTCGATTTTGTGTTGGCCAACAAGGTTAAGATGTTTCTGAGCTTGATGGGTGTCATGTAGATCAAGAGGGGCCTGCGGATTAGGGAAGCAATTGTTTATGAAGTTGAAGAGGCATGGAGAGAGTGACTTCATCTTTTATGAGTTTCTTTTTTGTTTGGGCAATTTTGGTGCTTGATTTGGTACTTAAGACTTCTGGCAATCAGGAAGGTGGGTGCTTACCTAACTCTTTGTGGTTTTAATTGTTTCATAAATGTCTCTTCTCATTAAACAGCTGCTTTATAAATGACTAGGATTAGGAAGATTCACTCAATTGTGTTATTATTATTTTTGCCCCCTTTTGATCTGCTATGTGTTGCCCTTCAACTTGATTATTACTGCTGCATGTGTTGTTTACTTGACAAATTGAACTAGAGAGGTTAATGTTAGAATCGGAGTAGATTTTTTTGTTATATTTCAGTTTCAGTGCTTCTCTAGATTTTATCTTAGTAAGCAGAAGATAATCATATAGTTTAAAGGTTTGGATGATGTTCATACGTTGTTTCTTAGTTGGGAAGTGGGAATTGTTAAGCTCAGGGAATTAACCATAATTCTTATTGAAATAGTTTGTGAGGAATGACCTGGGCGAGACAGTTTATTGAGTTCATTATCTCAGAGTGGCTTGTCAAAGTGGTTTTATTCTTGCAAAAAGATGTTTCTTTCCATTTGCTTTCCATTTTCAGTTGTTGGCAAGTAGTTAGGGGGAGTATATAAGTAGCTTCTAAGGCTTACTAATCGAAGTTGGGCTTCATGTTTGTGATTCCTGAATCTTACAATTTCACATTGCATCCTTGATATAGCAACACATTTGATTTCTTACTCCATACAATTTAATCTTGGGAACGATTGTACTTGAACATTGCTTCTTTCTTCCCATTACAGGCGATGCCCTGAATGCATTGAAGAGCAACTTGCTTGATCCTAACAACGTTCTTCAAAGCTGGGATGCTACTCTTGTCAATCCCTGCACTTGGTTTCATGTTACGTGCAATAGTGATAACAGTGTGACCCGTGTGTAAGTTAATATTTGATTTTTCCCTGTTGTTTTACAACTGTTTGACTACATGGTGAATTATTTATCTGTGTTTGGTCAGTGATCTTGGAAATGCAGACCTTTCTGGTCAACTGGTTTCACAACTTGGTCAGCTCACAAATTTACAGTACTTGTAAGTTATGAATCAGATATGATATTGTTGAGTAACTTGATTCTTTCCTGCAGCTCACGCTTAGCCTTATTTCTAGATTGACACTTATTTTCCTTTCTTCTTGCTTTCTTTAAAGGATCTTATAAGCAGTAGCTCTACATTGAGTGGCATGGCATCTAACCAATTTTTTATTCCCTTTCCGCACCCCTACATGTGCATGTACACACCCATCCTCTTTCCCCTATCCCTAAAAATATATAGTATATAAGTTGCACCACTTTTAGAGCATGGTTTTATTTTTAGACTGATCTCTTGTTTATTCATGGCAAAAGATTTGAGCTGTTATTCAATGACCATTGAATAGGAAAGGGGTTAAAGGATCTGAGAAAGAGTAATTGGATAATCTTTTATTTGTTTTATTTCCCAATCATAAAATATAGCTACTGTATACCTGCTTCTCAAAATTGTGGGAACTAACCCCTCATTTGGAAGAGCAGCTGGACATGGCAGAAAATCATTTGAATCATAGGGACATGTGCTTAATTTGTAAATCAAGTTAATAAGAGAAAGCAACTGATAAATCACGGAGGCACTCATATGGTTTAGAGACAACTATTCACAATGCAGTGAGCTTTTGTTTTCATCTTCTGTATAAAAATTCGAAAGGCCTTAACCACCTGTTTTCTATTGTTGAAGGCAGAAACTTCTGGCATTTTCCTATGGCTAACATAATATCGGTTGGGTTTTATAGATAGTTGCATAAGTTGCTAAAGCCAATATTAGAAAAGTGGTATTGTACATAAATGACCATCAATATCTGTTTGTCTGGTTCCACTCTCAAATGTGAATATTTTCTGTCACCTTTTAATTATTTGTTGGATGATTTTACCCTCAGAAATCTGATTTTTTTTCAATGACAGGGAACTTTATAGTAATAATATAACCGGAAAAATTCCAGATGAGCTTGGAAACTTGACAAACTTGGTGAGCTTGGATCTGTACTTGAACAATTTAACTGGTTCTATACCAACTACGCTGGGCAACCTTGCAAAACTACGTTTCCTGTATGACATACTATCCTTACTATCCTTATTCTCATATCTTTGCAGTGCAAAATTATTTAACTAAGTTCCGTTTTGTTTCTCCCTTTAGCACTTCATTCTTCCTTTTCACTTTCCCGTGCAAAGGTGATAAATTTTGCAGCCTACGACATACCCATTTAGGTTTTAATAATGCCTTTGATATACATGCGCAGATGAGAGAAGTATCCTCCCTATTTTTACTATTGCAGCTATTGCTATTGTTATTATTACATGATGCAATAGTGTACCAGGTGGGCAAACACAATCTAATGAGATACATGAGGTCACTGCTGTTAAAAGTAGTCTTAATTTCACCTTTGTACCCTCTATCTTGGATTTTGTGTGATTTTGGTCTCTGAAGTCTGTCTTAGCCAGTTAAGTTACTTTGTTATCCAAATATCTGGTGGGGTTTTTGATCAATTTGGGATGGGAAATAAAGTTGAGAAGTAAGAAACTTTGAGGAAACTTGATAAAAGTTGAAGGATATTATATTATTTTAGATCAAGGTTTGAAGAAGGGACAATTTGAGAGTTTTTAATGACATTTGATGTTTTGGTTGGTGAATTTTGAGCAGGAGATAATTTAATTTATAAATATTTTGAATTAAAATTTGTGAATATAAGGGTTTTTTAGGTGGAAGATATTTGATGGGGATCAAGTTTATTTTATTATAAAAATAGAGGAATTTAATTAACTAAAAAGCTCTTTCATCTTCCAAACAAGAGGGGACAAATGCAATTTGACCAGCTTATCAGAGTTTAACCATGAGTTTTAGTGACAATTTCTTTTTGGGGGCTTGATATTCAACTTTTCCATTTTAATCTGGTGAAAGCAATAAAGTGTTTTTCACATGTTTACATTAATCATTTAATTCCGTGTGTCAAAGATGCAACAAATGTAATGCAATAATTTTTCATTTACATACACATTGATGGGAGGGGATGTTGGGCGGTGGTGTTCAAGAATGGGCCATTATCAACCTGGCCACATGAAATTTTTTCAAGTGGCTGGTGTGGCTGATCTGTTGTGTAGCTTTATTTATTATAACGGCAACATAAATTACTTTTTATGCATATTCTCTCATCCCATATTTTAAACAATTAAGTTTGTGAGCATGATAATATTTTGAAGGATTGAACCCCAATTAGCCACATGATTCTTTCCCTGCAATGCATCTGTTGGTGGTGGGTTGAAGAAATTTAGAGATACCTTGTCTGTAAAATTTCCTATCCTTATCATTTAATTCATTCATGTACATGTATAGGAGTTCAATTATGATGCATCAGTGTGTCTATTCCCAGAGTTAGAGATACTTCTCATTTTTTACCAAATCACTTTACAAACTAGAAATATTCTTCTCTCTTTAAGCCAATAAATATTTATTCTATTTAAATATTTGATAATTGTTTCCTGTTATGTCTTATTACACTACTCTATCAGTAGCTTATTACTGCAAACTTGTTCATTTTTCTCTCTGAAATAGGCGTCTCAACAATAATACCTTGACGGGAGGCATACCCATGTCTCTGACAAATGTTTCTTCTCTGCAAGTTCTGTGAGTGTCACTCACTCCTATATTTACATTTTCCTTGGGTTACTGCCAAAGTACATTCTCATTTGTACTAGTTTCATATATTATGCGTAACCTGAATGAACTGTAATTTTGGAATACAGTGATCTCTCGAACAACAAGCTAAAAGGGAATATCCCAGTGAATGGTTCATTTTCATTGTTTACCCCCATCAGGTTGGTACAAATAATTATGTTATTTTCTATGGTTATTGTTGAGGGACAACCAGAAATTTTCTAATCCCATGTTCCATTTCACAGTTATCAAAATAATCCTGACTTGATACAGCCCAAAAACTCTCCATCTCCAGTTTCTCCAACTCCACCACCAGCTTCTTCAGGTTTGTTGAGGCCTGTTTATCATTCCCAATGGTTTAAGTTGATCAATAATAACTTGAGGTTACAGCTTCAATTTAAAATATAACTATAGCATGTTCACAGCCATCTTGAATTGAAACTGAACTCAAACTTTGTTCTGAAATTTTGGTTATAAGACCTGAGGCAGGAGCAAACTGAATTCCACACTATTAGGTCTACTAGACTTGGAACAATGTCAAATAATAATGACAACTGGACCTAAAAATTTATGCTGCTAAGCAAACACCAATAATTGTTTTTTAAATAAGTCTTAATGCTATGGGAATTTTGTTGCCTTGCCTTTGCTTCTTTCATATGCTGCCTCAAACTTTTCTCGTACCCACTTATACCCTTTCCCCCTAAAGGACGAGGAGAAAGGTAAGAGTTGATAATTGATAGGCACAGTCTATGTAGCTTTTTTCTAGATATTTATTCTTGTATTTATATGGAAAAGGGTGGAATATTTTTGAAAAGCAGTATCCTGAAGACAAACATAACTTAATGTCAGCTTCTGTAACTAAGTTGCATTATGCCTCACGCTTAGAAATGTCACTACTTGAGGTTGGTTTCTCGTGGTTGAATTTAACAGTGGGCGATATAATTATATTGAATCTTGAGTTTCTCATTCCATTCAATCACAAACAATTCTTGAATGGAGTTATAATTTCTTATTTAATCCGTCAATCATTTTCTTCAGGAAATAGTAACACTGGAGCTATTGCTGGAGGAGTTGCTGCTGGTGCTGCTCTGTTGTTTGCAGCCCCTGCAATTGCACTTGCTTATTGGCGAAGAAGGAAACCTCAGGATCATTTCTTTGATGTTCCTGGTTAGTTGAATGACAGAAAGATGACATACACACTGATAAATGCTGGATATGATGGCCATACCTTATTTGCTGATATTTTATCTGTTCTTTGCTGACAGCTGAGGAGGATCCTGAAGTTCACCTTGGTCAACTTAAAAGGTTTTCGCTACGTGAGCTGCAAGTTGCCACCGATAACTTTAGTAACAAACACATTTTGGGTAGAGGTGGATTTGGAAAGGTTTATAAAGGACGCTTAGCTGATGGATCTCTTGTGGCTGTGAAAAGGCTTAAAGAGGAACGTACGCAGGGTGGGGAGCTCCAATTTCAAACTGAAGTGGAAATGATCAGCATGGCTGTGCATCGTAATTTGCTTCGGCTTCGTGGTTTTTGTATGACACCTACCGAACGATTGCTTGTGTATCCTTTCATGGCTAATGGAAGTGTAGCATCATGTTTACGAGGTACCCTATTATCTGAATTGCATTTATTCATAATTTTCTCGCCTTTCTCATGTATAAAACTTTTCTCTCAGTGTCCTTCCTCGTCTCAATGTTATAGTGCTAGTGTTCAATGCCAGAATAGTTTCTAGTGTATTTTGATTTATTGTACAAGAAAAAGAATTCCGTGTTTCCAAGATGTTTTCGGGCAGCTACTTAAACAAATTTCTTAATTAATAGTTCAAAATTTCAAATACAGATGAATGCTGTTTATGTTGGATTCCAGCATGTGCAGTTTTATACTGAAACTAATTTTGTGTATGTTGGTTGATCTTGTTGTTGAAGAACGTCAAGAATCTCAACCACCGCTTGGCTGGCCAGAACGGAAGCGTATTGCACTGGGATCTGCGCGGGGGCTTGCTTATTTACATGATCATTGTGACCCTAAGATTATTCATCGTGATGTCAAAGCAGCAAATATTTTGTTGGATGAGGAATTTGAAGCAGTTGTTGGAGATTTTGGTTTAGCAAAACTTATGGATTATAAAGATACTCACGTTACTACTGCTGTACGTGGAACAATTGGGCATATAGCGCCTGAGTACCTTTCAACTGGAAAATCTTCAGAGAAAACTGATGTTTTTGGATATGGTGTGATGCTTCTTGAACTCATAACTGGACAAAGGGCTTTCGATCTAGCTCGACTTGCCAATGATGACGATGTGATGTTGCTTGATTGGGTAGGACTTGAACAACTTATGATAACTGCACTATCTATTAATCTCTTCACACGGTTCCTTATGCTCTAAATTATCAAGCTTACGATGTCCCTTGCTGATTAGTTTTTATTCATCTTCTTCAACCCTGGAAACTGTGCCTCATACTAATTTAAGAATTCAATTAACTTTCTTGTTTTTCTTTCTGGCAAGTGTTAAAAGGTTGAAGAAGAACAATTCTGTTTCAGCACCTTCTTGTTTCTTGGTTTCTTGATAATCTCATTTCATTTCAGTAGAGGGTTCCTGTAACATTTCCTTCAATGTTATAGTGTAACAACAAATTGATTTGGTATTTCTATTTCTGTAACAAATTTTTAATCTCTTTTTTTCTGACTGCTCCTTAGAATGTTTTGCTCGTGTTACATGTGATATTAATACCAACGAATGGCTGATCATTGATGGTAACTGACATTGTTGTGAGTCCAGGTTAAAGGACTTCTCAAAGACAGGAAATTGGAAACACTGGTGGATGCAGATTTACAGGGCAATTATATTGATGAGGAGGTTGAGCAATTAATCCAAGTGGCATTGCTATGCACACAGGGCTCTCCTATGGAAAGACCAAAGATGTCTGAGGTGGTGAGAATGCTAGAAGGTGATGGTTTGGCTGAGAAATGGGAGCAATGGCAGAAAGATGAGACGTTCCGGCAAGACTTCAACAACAACATTCATCACCCTAATGCAAATTGGATAGTAGATTCAACTTCCCACATCCAAGCAGATGAACTGTCAGGTCCTAGATGATGATCCCTTTAACATTCTATGAACAAGTGAATACACAATTCTGCCTGACTAGGCTTTCTGTTGGAAAGGGACATACTTCTGATTTGTGCATATGATTTTCACCCCTTCTACTTTTGTTTTCATCCTTTTGAAATTATCTTCTGTGCTCAGATTACATGCCCATTGATCACGTTGTGATTACTAAAGGAAGAAGTTTGTAATTTCTATTGGGTTGTCAAGTTGCAGAATGAAGTGTATGTTACAAGCAACTTTTGTCATTGTATGTATGAGAAATTAGCATAGATCTTTATGGAAATAAATGAAATTCTATTATCAATTTCAGACAAGTATATTATTTCAGTAATTTATTGTGGGGCTTAAGAAATCAGTGCTACTTGACTCATTGAGTAGAGTTGCTAATTTATTGTCTTTCAATGGAGGGCATTGCCATTTTTATCTGTGCAAATGTATTCATATGGCTATGCAATCGATTTTTCAGTTTCTCTTTTGAAATCTGTTATTCGCCAATTATGTATGAAGATTATGTTGCTCAAAATAATTGGCGCCAATAATTGTTGTAGATTATCTTCATGATTTACTCTGCAAGTTATAACTTTAAAGTGCTATAGCTAAACTATTTCTTCTAAACAAGCGTGGGATGCACAAATAACTTGTTAGGAGAAGGGTGTTTTTTTTTGCACGAATTACGAATAAAAGTATTAGTTGTAGTGAGTATATGTTAGTGTTAATTTGTGAAAATTGATTTGAAAGAGAGAGTAGATGAATTTGAGTAGATTAGAGGATGAAATTTGTGTTGTTCACTTAGAGATTTGGAGATAAAAGTGAGTGGATTTAAAAGTAAAATTTGTAAAAATTTGTGAATGATTTAATTGATGTGATAAATGAAAAATTAAGTTTAATTAAAAAAAAGCAAAATTATCAAATTGTCCTTGATGTTAAAAATAATGTAAAATTATATTTAGATGAATTAAATTTATTTTATAAAAAATATTTAATGCATAAATTGAAAAAAAAAAGTAACTATTTTAATAAAAAACATAAATAAAATACAATATATTTACATATTAAATTTTTTTATAAACAGTTTAAAAATTTGGAATATTAAAATATAATTTTAAAAATCATATTTTTACATTATTATCATAATATAATGATACAACATTATTAATAATGATTTACATAATCAATTTATATAAATTAAGAAAACATGCAGGTAAATATAAGACAAGATGAGAAAATAATACAATCCTTTGATTCCTTCGACTCTCTTTTTACTCTCTTTTTTCTCAAATCCTAACAGATGAATATCTCAATCATCTTTAAATCATTTTTGTCTTTCTTTTTTTCTAGATAGTAAATACCTTCAAATAAATGAACACAATGTTATGGTGGATTTTGAGGAGTTCAAATTATTTACATTGATTTTGGGAAGACTATTTATGTATTACTCACTCAATTGGAAGTTGTTTTTTCTTGTCAGGAGAGAGTATTTACTGGTTTTGTAAATTACTAATTTTCGTAAAGAGTTTGGTTCGGTCATCTTGAGTGAACTCTTTCTCTTTATCTTGTAAATTCTGTTGAATACTTAATAAAAACTTAAGAAGAAGGATTTCAATTACTTTGGTTAAAATTTTTCATATACTTAAATTTATCTTTAGAGTTGTATTATATATATATACACCCCAAGAGGAATCCACTTCTTCTAAGAGGACGTTTAAAGAGTTACTACAAGGTGAATGGCATTTATAGAGAGCGATTCTCCCTGTCCTCTTTGAAATTTAAATAGTTAACACGAAAGAAGAGACGTGAGAAAAAAATATGTAAAATTTAAATTTTTTACTTTTTTACTTTCCAAAACAAATAATACGCTATAAAAAAAATAAAAAATCTGTAAAAATAATTATCCTGAAATTATTTATTCAAACAGAAAAGAACACAAACCTTCCAATGTCTAACAGCGCAATGAAAACTTTCGGTGCTTCACTGTAGAAGTCAAAACGCCCTTGATATTAAAACAGCTAAAACACAACAAACCACACATTATATACATATTTTTAGCACTAATTAGTAGATAATTTCTTGCAAGTTTTAACCAGCCCATTCAACTTCTATACTTTGGCTCCATTATATACATATTCCATTATCCCGGAGCAGGATCTTCTCTATTTTCTGCCAGTAGCACCAATGCGCGGTTTGCCCTTGACTTCAGATTCCTACATTTCATATCAATATAATTTGCGCATCATCCACATATAATTAAAGGATAATTTCTTTTAGAAAGGGATAGCCAAACCAAATACCTGAGGTAAATGCAGGAAAATGTAGGTCTTTGCTGTTGCAGGATTAGAATTTTCAGCCCCTTTACTCCAGTCATAGCAGACCTAAAGCAAGATGTCAATGTATTAAATCCACATGTTTTGAACCATGAGTTCATAGAAATACTTCCATTGAGGTAAAAGATAAGACAGCTAGAATACCTAATTTTGAAATCAGAATCATTCTATCAGCAAATTACGAATCATATCAAGAATTTAATTGCCAGATAGAAAGTAGAACAATGCGACAAAATTTCTATAACAAAAATAATATTACGGAATATTCAATTAACAAATTTTCTATGGCTCTGTACTGTATGCCACAGTAGCCATAGTCATCTTTAGAAGATGGAGGGCATAAAGATGGATTATCGAGAATATTCAATTACCTAATTTAAGTCATAAACAGGATTCAATATTGAACATCATGACATTTTGTGTAATCCATGTAGCTAACCCCACCTAGAGAAAATTGAAGACATGGATAGATAGCCATGGGTTAAAAGTGAAGACAAGTCTGTTATGTGAAGATTCTGATTCACTTTTTTTCACACTTATTAATCAAAAAATACAATTGTGAACTTATAGCCTGAAATTTGGCTTTCGAATTCCAAGCCTTAAAGTCTACTAATTATTAGAAATCAAGGCACAATAATAACCACTAACTCCTGACCTTTCCCCTCTAAAACTGCTAACACGTTAACTCTAAAAACCCAATGGTGCTAATCAATCCATATGGTCGAATGCATCACCCAAACTAGACCAGTGACTATTAGGCTTGGTTTTTGTTGTTGATGACTTTAGATATCTATACTAGAAGATTGCCATTATGTATCATGATCCCTTGTATTCTAACTACCTATCACAGAAGATTATCGTCATGGATCATAATCCCTCATGTTCTCCCTAATTAGCTTTTATCAAATATAGCAAGCAAGTAAAATGACGTTTGGTCCACACCACCCCCAATCCTCAAGAAAAAACCGTATTTTATAAAGATAAACCTCTAGATTGCATTTTTTTTGAACCATGCTTCTCGAAAGCAAAGTCCATCAACAAAATTAAGACATCCGCTGGCAAATTCTTTATCCAAGTCACTGGTTGTTTTGCTCTTTAGTATCTATTTTAAAATTTACAAATTATATTGCATCTTAACATCCTCTCACACTTAATGGTGTGCTGAAGTCAAGGGTGTTTTGTAAGGTATTCTCACAATAAATTGAAACAAGGAAAAAAAGTTATGCAGCAAAAAAAAGAAACCCAATCATCACTAGTATACGTGCATAACTCTAAACAGGTGTAAAACGAATTTAACAAAGATGAAAATTTATGCAGAATAGTAAGGTGGGCATACTGAGTAAGCAAACATTGAACCGTCACTATTGAAGGTGCTGCAAGGAATAGGTTGGTTGCATCTCAACATGGCCTGAAATAATGTGAGTTTGCATTAGATAAGTAATTGGCCAGAAAATATCACTACAATAAGTGTTCGTTAGGAGCTGATGATAAAGATGAAGTAACCTTGAGCCTCTGTTTACTATCCTTATCCCAAAAATTGAAAGCACCATCCGAACCAGCAGTTGCAAATGTGTGGTGTACCTTAATAGAAAAATATGTAAGAATGATGATACACTAAAGTGGACAAACTTTGTCAGTGATTCCTGGTGTCCATTGGGGCCAGAAGCAAGCAGAAATTGTGAATATATGTGAACAAACACCAAATAAACATTTGTACTAGATATGCTATATAATTTTAGGGAGACCATCAAGATGTAAACAGCACTCAACAAAACAGTACACTGGCGAAAAAAAGAACTGAGCGTACAAGTATCAGTGAAATTTCATAATTAAAGGGCATAGGATACTATATGCTTATTAATTGTTTACACAAAAATGAACTGGATAAAAGATGTCAATACACCATAACCATGGGGCTAAGCATTTTTCAAACTCAAACATTTCAATGTCAATGCACTAACACTTGAAATATTAGTAATTAAAATAAATTACAAGTGTTTTTATTCAATTACAACATGTCGGCATCTAAATTCCATAAATAAAAAATGGGACACTTCACTTAAGATATTTGTAATCAAAGAAGTCAGTATTAAAACCAAAAATTGAAAACATAGAATTTTGACAGTTAGTGTTAATGTGTTTCATTTCATGAGAGCTCATATATTCAAAATAACATTTTCAATGAATACAGAAGTATCTTGTAATTTTTTTTTTCATTATTACGAAACAAAAATGGATTCCCTTAAATCAGCAAGAGCAGGAAGATACTACCTTTTCATTCAAAATTTACAAAGTGATTGACTATTTAATAAACTCAGATCAACATAGCAATATATTTACACATATAGTTCAATACTTCAAATTGGATAAAAAAAAATGAGAAATTAACAAACAATTAAGAATGATAATAACATTACTAAAACAAACAATAAGGAAATCACAACCAGGAATATTTTAACACCAATCATTAATTATAAAAAGTGCAATGACCCAATTGATATTCAAAGATAGTCCAACAAATTAATACAAACTTAAATCAGAATAGTAAAGCACAGGTGGAACATAAATCTTACAGGATGGAAGTTTAAAGAGTTGACCGAGTATATTTCATTCCCCTCTCTGTGGCATTTAAAAGTGAAGTTTTTACCCTGCTGACTATCATCCAAATGATGCACCCCAACTCTTCCTTCTATTGATCCAACCTAAAGCAAGTATATTGTCAGTTTCAACATCCCAAAATTAATCAAACTAGACATGCAACTTATAAATTGATAATTAGACTGAAATGAGAATCGGGGAGGAAAAGTTATGAAAACAAACATAAGTTGGTGTAAACAGGAAAAGGGACCGAAAGTGGAGAATACTCCCCCATCTGCTAGAGTATGCTATCAGATTTAGGAGTCGATGTAAAAATAGATGAATACAAGCAACCAAAATTGTTCACCGAAGACACTAAATAGGAGCACACCGTTGGGAAACAGTTGAACATTGGTTTTTACTGAAGAATAAGATTACTCAAACGCAGAAAGGAATAAATATCTAAAACAGGTGGAGAATGATGCATACCAAGAAACCTTGTTGATCAGGGAATGCTGAAAGGCACCTTGTTTGATACTTTAAGGGTGAAACAATTCTCTTGAATTCAACCTGTAGCAAATGAACAATGGTCAAAGGTAGGGGACACTAGCAAAAAAAGAAATGAAAGTGAAAAAAAAAAAGAATCAACAGGATGAATAGTTTGTATAAACACATCATATATCAACACATTGATCTAGTCGCAACATATAAAATGCACACAATAGAATATAAAAAGGTAAATGGTCAATAAAATAGTATTCAGTTAGGCAATCAATACAGATATCGGTTGAAAAGGTATGATGTTGTCAAGCCCACCAGGTGAATGAAGAACCACTAACGTCCATTCATTTTACATCTACACACATTCCAATACATGAACGCAATCTATGGGTCTTGAATACTTGAGCTGAATAGACGTTTAACAACGTTGAACATCAAATCAACCAACTATATATATAGTTAATTGATTGTCCTACAGTGAAGCACACAGCAGAAGAGAAAAAGCAATTGCATCTTTGGAGCCAAATTGTGGCTATTCGTTTGTTAGAATGTTCATATAAGAAATGTGAAAAGTACATATGCCCTTGCGAAACCCACCCTCAAAAGTTAGCTATTAGGGGATCCAAATAGTCCACGGGCATCCCATACTACTCCAGTCAGAACCCTTGTTGGTAGCCATTTCCAAAACACTGACAACTAGGCTTTGATACTAGTTGATAAATACTGGGGGTTCCATCATCAAAAGCTATTTATTAGGGTGGAAAAACCAAACACTTAAATACTACACCGAGCATCCCATCCCATACTACTCAATTAGGGACTTAGGCACCACAAATTACCTAAGTTCCTTCCAAAATGCTTGATGTTGGGTTGGAAGTACTTGAGACTAAACTTCTGTTTAAGGTCCTAACAAGCAAGGAAGTACTTGAGACTAAAGTTCAGCTAAGTAAAAGATAAGTGAAGATTGCCTCATGCCTGGGCAAAAGTATGTTGGGCTACAAATTATTAAATGTGTGACTTGAGTGACTGACACCCCAGTAGAACTACTCGAGACTAATCTTCTGCAAATAGGTTGTCCTACTTTTGCCCAGTATGATTCCAAAAATGAGATGTCTAAATAAACCATGAACCAAATAAGTTTTTCTGGATATTATGTTAGTGACTCGAGGATGCCTATCGTACTTAGAAGGAAAACTCATTCCTTCCTTTTTACTATTTGAAACCTCTGGCTCCAAACAATCATTGGGAGTATATGAGTGAATATACATTGAATTTCTGGCCCAGAAATTGGGATGTCTCTTCTCTTTCTCCTAGATGATTTATTATTCTCATGTAACTCCTAGTTTCTGCTCCAAACCCTTAATAAATTAATATTTTTATTGTCTAATTAAGCAATAAAAAGAAACAACCCCTTTTTATCATGAAGTCTTGAGATAAAATAGTCGTGATATAATAAGTGAATACATAACTAAAAGGTAACACTAATAATGCATAATACCATTTAAGTTGAGATTCGCTAAATTAGACCGAAAGTATTACCTGAGGATTTTGCAAGTTGTAAACTACAAGATTTCTATCAGCAGTGCCAACAACCATCAGAGGATATCTCACTGTCATAGCATAGCAGCGCTCTGGGAGTTGCTGTGTGTGCACTGGATTTGACTGCCTTGTATCCCAGTATCTAAAAGTAGCCACAAAGAGTCATGTGCAAGGACACGACAGAAGAATCAGATCAAGCAAAATTGCAAGCGTCATATCATACTTAATCAGAAAGATGTCATATATCTCAACAGCGCAACAAAATACTAAAATATAATGTGCAATGGCATACTATATAAAGATAATACACATCATCTGATGTGTGTGACAAAAACCAGCCGGAAGAACTGATTGGATATAAACAACAAGTAAGAAGAGATTTCATTGTAATGTTCATTAGTTAAAATTCGTGGCAAGCAAAATATTTCCAGAATTCAAATTTATCAAGAATGGCATTTGGATGCTTCAAGATGCAAAAGAACATAGGAAAATAAAATTTTGAAATTGAAATTTGAAACTAAAGTTAGGTATGATATAGCCAAGGAATTCAGCAGTGAAATAGTGGCAAGAATGATCACAAAGGAAGGTAAAACTTTGATACTGTGCTGCAATTAAAGGGACTTAAGTATGGACTAGGGGAAAAAAAAAGATCCCTAAATTATAAATTCAAAAAAAAATAAGATGCTCTAAAATATTCTAGATATAACGTTGATATTATGAGATGTTTTCATATATTCTGATTACTAAAGGTATAATTTAAAAACAAATAGCTGTAAAGGCAGCAATTGCTAGTGCAATACTTCAAAGTCTTGTCCCAGCTTCCAGTGGCTAAGAGATTCATTTCAGGAATCCAAGCAACTTCTTTGATGGGTGCGTCATGCATGGCAACAGTCATTGGTTGGCCTCCGGATAATAGAGGCCACATCTTCACTTGCTTATCACATCCACCAGAGAAGACAGTTGTGCCATCATCTTTCCATGTAGAGCACAAAACCTGTGCAAAGAAATAAATGATGAATTTATGACTTCATAAACTAGTAAACTATTTCTGTTTAAGGAAAAGGCAGAGCAGAAAGATCGTGAAAACCTATTGTCTAAAGATTCAATTGTCAAGAAAAATTGATATAGGATTAAATACGTACTTAGTCCCTAAAAAATAAATCTTCTACTTTTGGTTCCTCGTCTAAGGAAATGTGCCAAGAAATCTTGAGATTCAAAAACATGTATAACATACATACGAATATTGTAGGACCAATGCAACCCCTTACCTTAGGACACTGAATGAAAAAAATGAACTTTTTTTATTAAAAAGTATTATCAATGCACTCCAAAAATAATTCAAATGCAACCACGATGTTAGTCCAACAAGGGTTCTACTTGTCAATTCCTTAACTAGTGCCCATACAGGGATTGTTTGCAAGAACCATACCTTAATATGAAAAATAAGCAACCATACAAGGCCAGTTACATCTCCATTCAAATGCAGCAATAGACTTCATTTTAAGCAGACGGAAATCATTGTCAAACCTCTATGTCCTAATCATGATAATCTTCAAGTCCTACCAAATTAACCTCGCACAGGTACCAGAATAGTAATTCATGAAAATAAATACATACATGCACACACACACATAAATAGTAAGGAGACATGAATGAACGATAAGGTGATAACTAAAACTAAAATAGCTTACTGGATGATCGTGCGTTATAGAAGCCTTGGGGACAGTGGCGACATTTACTCCATTCCGTGCTACCTCCCAGCAACGAACCTGCAAAAGATTGCTCATAAGCCTCTCCAAGTGAGATGTTTCACAATGAAGCTTAAAAGAGAGAGAAATAAGTGAGAAAGAAAGACCTGATTGTCCCAAGAAGTGGCTACGAGGAAGTTGGCTTTGGGACTGAAACTGAGACTGGAGACAGAATCAGTGGGAGGCTGATTCACCTGCAAAATTCACCAAGAAACCAAGAAAACTCGCACACTGCACAACATAACAATATGTTTCTCGTAAACGGGAGTGGAGATCGTGTACCTCGAAGGACTTGTTCGGGTTCGGATTAGTGTTGGACATGAAATTGGACATTTGCAAATTTTGTCTCAGAAAATTTTGCAGAGAGATAGAAAGAGATACAGTGTTCGTAGTTTGGACTTTGGAGGGAGTTGGTTTGTTGGGTGGGGAGAGAAAAACGTGAAAGAATGGGTTTTGTGTGGGTAAGGGCAGGTGTAGGACTTAAATACTACGACCTAGCGTTATTACCACGCTTGCTTTTGGGCTCTAACTAACTGCCGTTAATCTTTTTATTATGGGCCTAAATATTTTGCTTTCTTGATCATTAAGTTTATTTAAAAAAAATTGGGTCAGGTTTACTAGTGTGGACTATATTTAAATGTTTAATATTAACATTTCAAAAAGGTAAATTATGAAAACAAATTTCTAATCAATTTTTTTTTAAGATCATAGCCACTATTTAAAAAAATTATTTATCAATTATATCACGTGATGTTAGGATTATTGAATATGTCAATAAATCAATAAATTTGATATAATTACTAATTTTAAATTTGATATAATTACTAAAGGTGTATCGTTGTAGACTCGCACCAGCCAGAATTATTCTTACTCTGATTTTTTTTTTTTTTTTATAGTTTGTAAAGTGCGACTAGCCATGTTAGATTATATTTGAAGGAATACTATTATACATATTGCGTTTTGTTTTTAATTTGCATTACTTATTTATTGTTATAATTGATATTTCTTTCCTATTATTAAGCATTGCATTTTCTATTTTATAATACAAATAACATTATATTTTTCTTAATTTATACAAAATTGTAAACTTATTAATTTGGTGTATTTAGAATGACAAATAAAATTTCAACCCATTCTCATTTTGACAAGAATTTGTTGAGAATATTTACTTAATATATTTTTTTATTAGATAATGATATTTGACACCCTTCAATTATCTATTTTGATATTCTTTTAGTGGTATGGAGATCTAAGGATTATTAGAGTGATTAGTTAATACTGTGTCAAAAAGAGTAGTCAAAATATCATTATCCTTTTCTATTTAAATTAATTTTTAAGAACTATTTCAATTTAAAATTTAATTATAATTTTATATTGAGATTAAAATATTGTAAATATTTTATATTTGACAATTTGTTACATTTTGTCCTCTCTTTATATATATGAAGAGAGAAAAATTCGGAATCATTTGAAAGGAGAATACAAAGAAAGCGAAAAGATTTGAGGCATGAAAGTTTTAAACTTGATAAGGGAGGCGAGATGCAAAGGATGAAAGAGTCTAAGATAATCAAATGAGAACACATATTAAGAGGGTAGGACTGTCGATGATATTTACTTAATATTTTTAATTTAAATTAAATTTTAAGAAATATTTGAGAATTTTGAGATTAAGTATGTATGTATATATATGGATGGATGGATGAATCTATCTATCAATGTATGTATGTATGTATGAATGTATGTATGTATGTATGAATGTATGGATGAATGTTATGTATGCATGCATGTAAGTATGTATGTATGTATGCATGCATGTATGTATGTATGTAATGATGTATGGATTTATGTATGTATGTATTGATGTATGGATGCATGTACGTATATATAGATGGATGGATGTATGGATGTGTGTATCCATGCATGTATGTATATGTGTATGGATGGATGGATGTATGTATGTATAGATGTATGAACATGTATGTATGTATGGATGTATGTATGGATGCATGTGTGTATATATGGATGGATGGATGTATGGATGAATTGATAAATGAATGTATGTATGTATGAATGTATGTATTTATGCATGTATGTATGTAGGAATATATGTATGCATGTATACATGCGTTTATGTATGGATGAATATATGGATGTATGCATGCATGTAAGTATGTATGTATGTATGGTTGTATGAATGTATGTATGGATGAATGGATGTATAGATGAATGAATGTATGTATGCATGTATGCATGTATGTATGTATGTATGAATGTATGTTTGTATGAATGTATGTATGTATGAATATATGTGTGCATGTATGAATGTATATGCATGCATTCATGTATGTATATATGGATGTATGAATGTATGTATGCATGTATATATGTATGGATGTATGTACGTTGGAATGTATGGATACATGCATGTATGTATATATGAATATATGGATGTATGTATGTATGCATGCATGTATTATGCATACATGCATGTATGTATGGATGGATGGATGGATGAATGGATATATGTATGTATGTATGGATGATGGATGTATGTATGCATGCATGTATGTATGGATGTATGCATGTATGTATGTATGAATGTATGGATGCTTGCATGTATGTATGTATGTATGCTTGTATGCATGCATGTATGTATATATGGATGTATGTATGTATGCGTGTATGTAATGGATGTATGTATGTATGCATGTATGTATGGATGAATGCATGTATGTATGCATGGATGCATGTATGTGTGCATTGATGCATGTATGTGTGCATTGATGTATGCATGGATGTATGTATGTATGTATGCATGGATGTATGTATGTATGCATGCATGGATGCATGTGTGTATGCATTCATGCATGTATGGATGTATGTATGTTTTGACGAGAAATTGTTGTATCAACTAGGTATGGGTATGAATATAGGAATCCCCAACTTTTTCAATAGGTATAGGGATAGGGATTGAGATGTACATATATGTGTCGTCCCTATCCCTATATAAGGATGACAACGAGGCGGGGCGGGTAGGGGTGTCATAATCCATACCCCATCCTCATAATAAAATTTCATCTTCATACTCATTCCCAAATCTAGTGGAGTATACAACTTTTAACTCATCCTATCCCCACCGGGTAACAAGTATATTCTTATACCCATACTCATACCCATTTTTTTTACTGTTCCAACTATCAATTAAATAATTTTTATAAAAATTTTTAAAAATCACACCAAAGGAATCATGATATTCAAAATATTCAGTATTTAAATAACATACTATTTTTTCTTTTCATTATGTCAAATATTAAGAAAAATATTATAGTAGTATAAATCTCAAATTAAAGTATCAAATAACAACTAGAGAAAATTCAAATAATTGTATAAAAACTAAACAAGTACACATTACTAATTTTATAATAACCAAAATATTTATTAATTTTACAAATGATTAGTGTTTTCATTTGCATTCGATCCACCTACACATAGAAAAAAAATGAATAATTACATATGATATAATAATTAAAATTGAAAATTTTAATTACTATAATATAATGTACATTCTTCATCATATTCATGTTCATCATGAAAACCTCTTTTTCTTTTAATTTTTTAACACCTACAAACACCAAATGTAGAATATTAAATGAAAATTCATAAAAAAATACTAATAATAAATATTAATAAATTTGACTAACTTACCTAGATGGTTTTAGTTTCATATCCAACTTCTTATACACATCAAAGCCTCCATAGTAATATGATGAAGTCGATTTAATAGTTACAACTTTTATTGGAATAGCTAAAACATCCTTTGCAATTGTTTCAAGAGTTAGAAACTTTAACTTATTTGTTTTCCACCATGATATGATATCAAATTCTTGTGTAACAAACAAATTATCTTCTTCCAAGTAATAATCCAACTCTGTTTTCGTAGATATAGTTCTAAATATATATCCCAAGATATTTTTCATCTTATCATAACCTTAATTAATTTATGTTGAAATGATGTATGTCAATTAAATATTTTTAATGTCTCACATAGGAATATTTATACTCTTTTTAAATATTTTTATTTATTGTATATTTTTATTTCACGTGAGAATCTTTAACACTATGAAGTTATTAAGTATTCAATATCATAAATATTTCAAACAATATAAAAAGTTTATTTTCTTTACTCTATTATTATTAATTTTTGTTTAATTTTAAATAACTCCTTTGTTGCACTAAAACAATTTTTATTATCTTTCAACCGGTAATTATGTTAATATTTTAAAAGTATTTTTAGAACTCTAAAATATTTTTCATCTTATGTGTGTGCGCGATTCCATTCAATAATTTCTTAGTGACTATTTTTTTTTTTACAATAACAACTATTTTAGTAATCAATAATTTTTAATTTTATAAATTAGTATCTAAAAATGTCATTATAGTAACTAATTATTTTTATTTTTAATATATTTGTAATTGAAAGAATAAAATGTTTTTTTTTCTTATAACAGAGATAAGATAACCAAACAACCTTTTTTTTGTCTGTAGTCATCCTTAAATATATGATGTTATGAACTTACACTATATGTATCTAAAGATTGTTTTAAAGTAAAAATTACAAGTATTTTTAATTAAAATTAATGTCATTTATTACAAACTTCAAAATTATTTCTCTAAATATTTAAGTTGCACATAATTAAAAAAATAACCAGTTAAATTAGAAAAATTATACACCAAGTAATTAATACAGTAATTTCTTGAGATTGCCTTTTATGTATAGAAAGTTTCTTTTGGAAAATGACTTAAATTTTATATTAATTTTACAAAGATTTTTGTTATTGGTTTTTATCTTGTTGCTTGTTTTATATAGACACAAATGACATGATGCAATACTTTGATTTGAATAAAGAAGAAGAAAGAAAATAGTTGTCTAAGTAAATTCTTTATGGAAGATGACATCAACATATCGTATAAAAATATTGAACCTTTTACTATTTGTGAATTATTTTATTTATTTTTGTCTTGCTTCTGTTAACTAAACATAGTTTCTTCTCTATACTAATTTTCTGACTTTCGAACATGCATATATTTTGTAAAAAATGTTTAAATAAATTATTCTATCGTTTTAGCGTCCAATTGACCGAGTCTTTATAATACATTGTTTTCTATTCCAGTTCATCGTAATTGCTATATTCTCAAAAAGAATGACTTGCCTTTATTTATTTAGTTTGATGATAAACTTTTAGGAATTGGTAACGTGGACACTGTGATGTTGATTTATTTTAGGTTAATCAAATACTATGTTAATCTTATTGAACGGTGGTTGATAAATTTTAACAGGTGGTTAATTACTACGAGAAAATAACAAGCTATAATAAAGTAAAAGGTATAAATACACATTTAGTATCCAAACTTTTTTGGAAAGTTCAATTTGGTACCCAAACTTTTGGTTTGTTCAATTTAGTACCCCAATTTTCTAAAGAGATTCAATTTGGTCCTCTCCGTTAAGTTGGAGTTAACACCGTGTCCGTACAGGACACGTGTCAAGCCATGAAATTTTGTTTTTTATTATTTGTTTTTTCAAAAAAAATAATTTTTTTCAAAAAAAAATTATTTTTTGTCTAAAAATTTTAAAAACTGCCGCGTGTCCGTTTATCATTGTGCCACGTGGCAGCTTACAATCATGACACGTGGCAGTGTAATAGTTGTTTTCAATTTAGTACCCAATTTAAATTTTTGGTTCAATTTAGTACCCCAAATTTTTAAAATCATCCAATTTCGTCATCTTCCATTTGAGACCAAATTAGTAAATAAGCTTAATTAGAACCAATATATACATGTTACAATAACTTTTTCTAATATATACATCAAATCATTTTACCTAAATACTTAAATTATTTTATTTTTTACATTTTAACCTTTGTAATTTTTTATACATGAAATTTTTTACACTTGTAAAAAATAAAATAATTTGAATATTTAGGTGTAGTGATTTGATGTATAAATTCAAAACAATTATTTTAACATGTTTATATAAGTTATAATTAAGCTTATTTACTAATTTGGTCTCAAATAGGAAAGGACGAAATTGGATCATTTTAAAAAATTTGGGTACTAAATTGAACCAAAAATTTAAATTAGGGTACGAAATTGAAAACAACTATTACACTGCCACATGTCATGATTGTAAGCTGTCATGTGGCACGATGATAAACTGACACGTGACAGTTTTTAAATTTTTTGAAAAAAAATTAAATTTTTTGAAAAAAAATTAAATTTTTTGAAAAAAAATTAAAAAGAAAATAAAAATTTCATGGCTTGACACGTGTCCTGTACGGACACGGTGTTAACTCCAACTTAACGGAGATGACCAAATTGAATCTCTTTAGAAAATTGGGGTACCAAATTGAACATTCCTAAAATTCGGGTACCAAATTGAACTTTTCGAAAAAGTTTGGGTACCAAATGTGTATTTATACCTAAAGTAAAACTTCACACTCTCACTAATTATAATTTCCTGAAATTTAAAAATACATATATTGCTAAGGAATTGCTTGTTAAATTTGTTTTTGTATAGGTCAAACTTGCTAAAGTGCTGTATTTCATGATTTATTACCGGTAAATTAGTAGAGATGCTAATAAACATTTGAGGAATATGAAAATAGTGGGAAATTTTGATTGTAGTTGGGCATTTTTTTTCAAATGTAACTTTTACATATATATATATATATATATATATATATATATATATATATATATATATATATATATATATATATATATATATATTCATGGTGATATAATTAATAGACATGCATGTTCATATAATTTTCTATTTTTGTTTGTGAACAAAAAAACAAAAATATTTCCGTAGTTGACTATAATTTTAAATTTTTAGAAAATTATAATTCCTTGTCATGTTTTGCTTAAAAGTCAAATATTTCATGAAGAAAAAATATAAATTAATGGTACAACAAATATAAATAGTACTAGATCAATTTAACTTTAAGGTATTTCTTTAAAATTAGAATCTGTCACAATTTATTTTCTCATAGTTTCTTTTTTTTTTTTTCC
>Ga0214542_1001629_pt1 | contig 46164 bp, 20 predicted proteins | sample CNSS1metaG_FD_160096 | JGI IMG/M metagenome (GOLD analysis project Ga0214542, IMG submission 160096) | Root nodule microbial communities from cowpea collected in UCLA plant growth center, Los Angeles, California, USA - CNSS1 | ecosystem: Host-associated > Plants > Roots > Nodule | place: USA... | reverse complement strand
GACACAGAATCAGAATACACATTGCAACCATTCAATAAAGCATGAAAACATACGATCAATGTCAAAACACAAGTAAAAGCTCCCCTAACCTGGATTAAAGCTTTCCCAAGTAGTCTCGCGATTCTTTCCTTTGACTCAAAATGGCCTCCCTTGGCTTATATCAATTCAGCCCCCTCACGAGTCCTCTCACACTCTCAATATCTCACTGAAATTCGCACTCCTCTATCTACCTCAAAATTTGTTTTGCAGAAACCTTTCTCTTCCCTTACAATTACCTCCCTAGTGGTGTTTTAATGGTGGCCTAATACTGTAAACGAAAAGGGCATTAAGATGTGAAGTAATGATCATTCAAACTCCCTTAATTGGCTTGTTTTTCCAGCTACCCTTGACTGCTATTTCTGCTAGAGTTTTCCTTAACCCTTCAACTTCAAATCAAAATCAAAAATGATAAAAATAGAGTTTCATTTGGGTCTTCCAAGGTTTGAACCCACACCCATGCACATGCCAACTTAATGCCTAACCAATGCAACCAATTCATATTTCATACTAACCAATACAATTCAATAATTATAAAATCCACCACACGTTTTAATATACACAAAATAATACAAATTTACTAACACAAAAAAAAATAACATACATAGGACTCGAACCCAAGTCCTCTCGCACAATTAAGGTGCTCTCAACCATATGAGCTAGCACTTTTCCACGTCATACACCCCGCATTTATTACTTTAAAGGTTCCCCTTACCCACATCTATCCACTTAATTAATTAATTAATTATTTAATTTTTCCCGGGTCTTACACCAACCACATAAGAAATTGACACCACTCTCAATCCAAAATCTTAAGGCAATGGGTTTGTGGGTCTTTATTCTTATATAGTGCTCTACTTTCTCATTTCTAAGGAATGTGGTTGAAGGGACTCACCCTTGAGGGGGAAATTGTTAGGAATCCAAGTGTGAGTCTAAGTCCCACATTGGCTAGAAATGAGAAAGTAGAGCACTATATAAGAATAAAGACCCATAAATCCATTGCCTTAAGGTTTTGGGTTGAGAGTGGTGTCAATACCTTATGTGGTTAGGCTCAGGTCTCATTGGTATTTGTTCTTCTTTTCTCTTCTATCACGTGAGATACCTATGCCAAGAATCCTTTTAGCAGCTCCCATGTCTTTCATGGCAAAAGACTCACTAAGTGTCTTCTTTAACCTGTCAATTATGAAAATATCTTTCCCAACAATAAGCATGTCATCAACATATAATAACAGGATAATAAAGTCATCACTAGAAAAACTTTTAACAAAGACACAATGATCATAAGTAGTCTTCTTGTAACCTTGCTCACACATAAAAGACTCAAGCTTCTTATACCACTGCCTTGGAGCTTGCTTCAAACCGTATAAACTCTTCCTTAGCCTACACACATAATCTTTCTTGCCTTCAACAAGAAAACCATCAGGTTGCTTCATGTATATCTCTTCCTCTAAATTACCATGAAGGAAAGTTGTCTTCACATCTATCTGCTCAACCTCCAAATCAAGAGTAGCAGCTAAACTTAGCACGGTTCTGATGGATGACATTTTCACCACAGGTGAGAAAATCTCATTGAAATCAACACCCTTTTCTGTCTGAAACCTTTCACCATTAATCTGGCCTTGTACCTTGGAAGTGTAGAGTTTGAATCTTGTTTCACCCTGAAAATCCACCTAGTTTCCAATGCCCTTTTGCCCTTAGGCAATTTCACCAAGTCGTAAGTGTGATTATCATGCAATTATTCAACAATATAATTTGATTATCTTATCCAAATCCCCAACAACGACTAATTCAAATAAGTTTTAGCAAGTGTACTGGGTGTGTTTGTAGTATCAATCAAGTGTCTATCTATAGGGATTTATTAAGATATTCCAATATTCAAATCTGAGTTAGATTCGATAGAACAATGTTTGTTGTAATTTTAATGATTATAAAAAACATAACTAATTGAGTTTTTGAGGAATACAATAGTAAAAACGTGTTGAGGATAGATTTCATTTCACATTCCCCTGCTTCAATGCTATTGATCTTTATTTATTTAATATGCAGGTCATACAAATATATTGAGAGTTCTCTAAGGTGATTCTAGATCCATTCCTAACATTTGGAGCCTAAGGACTTCAAACTTAGAGTGATTCCTCAACTTCTGATTGAATGAATCCTTGCCTTAAGTGCAAGATTCTATATCCAGTTAGAGCCTTAGATTTGTTCATAGCATCTAAAAGCAAAAGGTGATTCGACTAGATCACAATTAAAGATTAGTTTTCCAATTCAATCTAAATCAGTGAGATAAGATGAGTGATCAATTCATCCAATCAATAAAGCATAAACCAAATCACAAACATTGGAATGAAATCATATATGATTATTAAAGATGTAGCAATACAGAGAGTGGGGATCAATTACATCCAACCTCAACACATGAGAGTTCAACTCCTCGTAATGATGGAAAATATTAGAAGCATTTGGAGTTGTTGTGTAAGACTCGTGAAATTTAATTAATTAATTAAATAATTAATTAATAAATGCAGTTAGTGGGAGACTTTATGGCATTTAATTCTGACATGTATGATGTGGAAAAGTATTAGCTCAAGTGGTTGAGAGTACATGGTCTTATGACAAGACTTAGGTTGGAGTTCTATGTATGCCATTTATGTGTTATTTAATTTATAATTATTTTTAATAATTATGCTTGATCATGTTGAGTGGTAATATAATTATAGAATGGTAAGAATTATCATGAAACATGAATTGGTTGAATGGTGGCCCATTGAATTGAATGTTGGAATGGTTATGGGTTTGAACCTTGGTGGAACCAAATTTAACTTTCTTTTTGCCAAAATTTCCTTTGGCATGAAGGTGAAAGGGCAAGGAAGCCCTAGCAGCCAAGGGGGCTGGCAAACCATCATAAAAGGGTCATTGAATGACAATTAAACCCAATGTAATGATAATTTTCGTTTTGGGTCATTAAACCACCATTAAGGCTTGGTAATTAACCAATTAAGGGCATTGTGAGAGGGGAGAAAGGGTTCCTGAAGCTACCAAAACGTGAGTGTTGTAGAGAGGGTGTTTGAGTGCGTGCAAGGAGAGAACAGTGAAAGTGAGAAGGTGTCTTGAAGGAGGAATCAAGATCTAAGGCCTATTAGGATCAAGGACTCAAAACTTTGCACACTTTTGGAGCAAGAAATCCAGGTTAGGGGAGCTGATTAACGTCGTTTTAATTGGTTAATAATTAAATGTATGTTGTATCATATGCTATCGCATGATCAATGTTTATTTTTGTTGAATTTCGTGTTTCTGGGAATTTTTCCAAAAACCGCCTGTAGCGCCTGACGGTGATGTTTGACCGTTAGGCGATGACTACAAAACCAGTAGAAAAGTGAAGCGTGTTGCGCCTGGCGATAAAGGTTGTCCCGCTAGGAGATACTTGTGGAAACAGTAGCATCAAAGGCACTTGGGGCCTGACGGCATGTGTCCCCCGCCAGGCGGTCTGAAAGCCTTTTGCACTTGGCGACTCGTGTGGAGCGACAGGCAATATTTGATGAAGCAGACATTGTGTTTTGCCTGCTTTGGATGTGCGTGGTCTACGAGGCTTTGGGCGATATCTCAAGGGTCAGATGCTGGAGTATTCATGGAGTTGTGGCTCAGGATAAAGGGTAACACGAGCATTCTTTGAGTTGTGGCTCGGAATAGCGAGTGTTCCCGCATGCGTTCTACAAGTGGTGGCTTGTAGGTTGGACAATAACGATAGCTTGAGATTATCAACCAAAGACGTAGAACATGGATTACATGGTGGTGGCCATGTGATATGAGATCAAAGGATGAGGATCCTTGGATTGTGTGTGTTTTGTTATATAAATTGATGCATATGTTTTATCTTGTTAGCTCACCCTATCTACTTTGGTTTGGCGATGATCGTGTACGTGGTACAGGGGAGCAGTCGATGTTGCAGGTGGATCTGGTGAGACATAGAGCCGGAGTGAGACTAGTTGGGAGAGGACTTTCTCAGAGTTTTATATTTTATGAGTTTTTAAAGAATTTGTAATATTTCATATTACTACCCGTAGACATTATAATTGAGTTTTAAATTTTATGGATTTGAGTTAACTTCAAATGTAATAAAAGTTTTATATTTCCCATGTTTTGGAAAATGGAGCTTATTAAATGAGCACTTAATATTATTATCTTATTTTAATAAGTAAATTCATAATATCCGGATGAGATGTTACATGTTGCGCCTCCCCTATGTCTCTAGACAAGATATTCCAATTTAGTACAAAGAGAATGCCTAAAGAAGCTATGAAAGTGATATCTAAAACAAAGATGATGCTCTGTTTTTATAGAGTTCCAGGCCAGCGCTCAACTTTATCCAGTTGATGCTCAACAACAAAGGTTTCCTCTCAAGATGGGTTTTCTTTCTAACTCAACGTTCTGGTGGCCAAGACTTGAAGGTACCTCCCTTGGAGGGTTTCTTTGATGGCTTAACTCCATAATCTAGTATTCTAGGTCTCTTTATGTTGAGGGTTTTCTTGTGTGGCTCAACACCAAAGCGTCATTGCCCAACTACAAGGCCAAAGCTTGAATTCTTTCTTTGTTGTCTGGAGTGCTCACTGCCAATTTCTATGGCTCAACTACACCATAATTAGTTTCTCCAAAATCCATTGAAATACATCAAATATCATTAATTTCATAATTATCTTTAGTAAACATTCGCTTAAGTCCTCAGTTTGATCTTGAGAGTTTGATGCGGATTTTATTGGAATGCGGATTTATGAAGTTTTATGAGTCATATTACGATATGGAATATTAGGGATCATTTAATTACAATATTAAATATTATGAGTTTCAGAAATTTGTAGAGATTGTGAAAATATGAGAGATATGAGATGTAAGAGATCTGTTACCAGAGGAACTTGCTATTTTATTTTATTCATATGAGTGAGTTGAGAGATTCTCCTTATTTACCATCAAATTAGTTAAATCAAGCTAAAAGTGTGTTCTTCACCCTTAATTGCATCCTACATAATGGTCAATTTGTAACCACATGTGAACGAATTGAAAATAGTTATCAAATGACTACGTGATTTTTTTTCTGAAAATAAAGTCACAAAATTATTGATCCGAGAATTTTTCTTTTCTAAATGCGAATTTAGGCGGAATGCAGACTTAAATGAGTGCGGACTTAAGCGAATGTTTATTGTACTTCCATATACCTCATTTTGTAATATTAAGCTAAAAAGATTGAATCAATGGATAAAATGAACAATTCATGCATTATAAGTGTTAAAATCATGTGGAATTTTAATTAGTATAGACACTTATAACTCTACTATCAATTCTTTCAAACCTAAGAATATAACAACATGGACATTTGATTTTAGAGCTACTGACGACATTTCTTATTCTCTTAATAATTTCTTTTCGTACAAGAAAATTAATCATTTAAATGTTAATCTTCTTGATAGAACTAAAGTTACTGTCACTCGTATGGAACTAGTTAAATTAAATAAAAGTTTACTATTTAAAGATGCGTTGTCCATTCCTTTTATCACATATAATTTAATATCTATTTTCAAATTAGTTTCTTCTTTGAATATTGAAATTTTCTTCAACCTAGTTTTTGTGTGATTCAGAATCAAAAATTTAAAGAGAAGATTGGTATATATTTGATAGTATTTATGACCTTTATGTGTTTAATATTCCAAATAATTATATTTATTCTATTGCTATCATTCAAAATTGTAATACTATAAACAATAACCTTTGGCATGATAGATTAGGACACTTATGTGATGAATTAGCTATATTTAAACAAAAATATCTTTACATTCATAATGCTAAATCTAATTATTGTAATGTTTTTCCATCTTGCAGAACAGAGAAAATCACCCTATCTTTATAGTATTTCTCATGCTAGTAAACCCTTTAATCTTATACATATTGACATTTGGGAACCTTGCTTTGTTTCTTCTTTGCATGGTCATAAGTATTTTCTTACCATTGCTGATGATTATTCAAATTACACATGGTTATCTTATGCATAACAATGGATATGAGTTTAACATGAATAGTCATTTTGAATATAAGGGAATTATACATAAAAAATTTAGTTGTGTATAAACTACTAAGAAAAATGGAATTGTAAAAAGATAATATCAACATCTCTCTAATGTTACTTGAGCTTTAGTAATATATCTACACAATTTTGGTGTTATGTAGGGAGCAAGTGTATCCTCGAATTTGGACACCCATTGTTGGTATTGATTTTGGTAGAGAGTTTGTCTTTGTGAGTGTAACGTCTTAGCCGGAAATTACTTATTTAAATTAAGAAAACAAAATAATATATGTAAAACCTCATTTATTAATAACTTCTTTTCCCAAAATGCGGGAAAAGTTAAAAAAAAAAAACCAAAATCAACGCGCCAATAATAATTAAAATTCACGGCGTTCAATAATTACAAACATAATCCAGTTCTCCAAAACCATTACAAAATAGTTCATAAATAAAGCTGGTAAAAGCCCCATGACTGTTCCCCCACTCCATCTCTACGCATCCTCACGCTCACATGCATCAACCTTTGCTCCCATGTAACAAGTTACATGACCATCGCCAATCACACACAAATAGGGTGAGCTCATTTAAATAAATCAAACAAATATAACAGTAAATACAACATCTCAAGATTATAACCCGGGTTAATATTTTCTCTCTTTTCTTCGTTCCTCAATTTTTCACCTTTAATTTAGACGTCTATCATTTCTATACCCTTTGAGTGAGATCAACGATCGATCTTTGCTGCACGAGTGTCTACTCGCCCCTCCGACTATAGGCCACCACATGATAGTCCACACGTGGAAATAACTTTGCCACAACATCTCACCGCGACACCAAGTGGAGCACCCCAAAACGAACATAAGTTTGTAGTTGTTCCTAGACTACCAAAACTCTATCAGATGTACTAAAGAGGACAATCATCTGAAACCTCGTCGTACGAGCCACAACTCGTACACTCCACTGGACTTTCTAAACCACCAGGCTACAACCTAGAGTGACCACGTGTTACCCCAATACAAGATACACTCGTAAATGGGCCCCCAGCCAAAGCATCACATAAAAAACATCACCCAAAGCTGTATACAAATCATCCTCGCACACCAATTTTGCACCAAAACCACTTGGCGTGCCTCTCGCGTCGCTAGACGAAACATGGTTCCAAACCGCCTGGCGGGCATCTCACACCACCAGGCGCCAAGCGCCAACAGAATCCTCTCTGTTTCGTCACCGCCTGGCGAACTCCACCCTACCGCCAGGCGCCTCGTGTTGACAGTGGCTACTGCCACTGTTTTGAGACCCTACCGCCTGGCGGCTCGCTCCACGCCGCCAGGCGTTGTAACATCCTGTCAGGATATTACTAATTTTTAATAAAATAGAGAAATGTATAATAATGTCACATTTAACAATACCTCATTTCCCAAAACGTGGGAAATTTAAAACTTTATTAAAACTATGAAAAGTCCAATATTCCATAATTTATAAACGCAAAATATAATAAATATCCACAGTGTTTACAAATTATTATTCAAAACACAAATTATCAAAAACTCCCAATCTAGCCCACGCTCCGAGCCTAAGCCTTACCAGCTCCATCTATAATATCATCTGCTCACGTGTACCGTGTACACGATCATCGCCAAATACAAGCATATAGGGTGAGCTAAAAAGATAACACATAAATATATATCAATCATATATATATATATATATATATATATATATATATAAAATAAAATTCATCAAAAGAAAAATCCCTTCTTTTATCCCTCATGGCCACAACCATGTATGATATCATTTCACCACAAAGTAACCTCCTCCTTCTCTTCCACATGGCCACAACCATGTAATATCAATGCACAACAAGGAAACTCGTTCCATTCCTTCCACATGGCCACAACCATGCCCGCAGTGTTCTACATCTTCTAGTGAGTATCTCAAGGCGCCTTGCTGTCACACCTATCGGCCCCAACTGATAGAGCACGTGCGGGAACTATGCTACGGATCACACACCGTAACGCCAGGTGGAGTTCCCAAATACGAACATAGTCCGTAACGTCCCAGGACTACCAAACTCGTCAGCTAAATACTGATGAGAGCAATCCATCTGGACCCATCCGTACTGGCCACAACCAGCACACTCGCACCGGCAACACTCGCCAACCCGAGCCACAACTTAAGAGTTCCTTGTGTTCATCCACTATCCCGAGTCACAACTCAAGGGAAGTCATTCCGGGCCACAACTCATACAATGCCACGTGGTTATCCCCTATCCTGAGCCACAATTCAAGGATACGTTCTAGGCCACAACCCAAGGAACACCAGCAAACCCACCATTGAGATATCTTAGAAGCATTGTAGACAACACATCTCGTGTTCAACATCACTAATCTGATACTACGCTATCAAATTTCCTTGAAGTGTATCCCTGCACTTCTCTTTGCTTAGGCTAAAAGCCTTAGTCCCACATCCCAGTCCATTTCGCTTAAGCTAGACTCACGAGCTTGAGCGAGTCTTAGTACAACAGCAGCCCCACGAAGTCTCACCTAAGCGAGCTCCTTCTCGCTCGCTTAGACGAGATCATCCTTCACTCATAGCTAAGACACCTCGCCTAGGCGTCGAACCCCAAACGGACCACATTAGTTTCTTGAATTCTCGCTTAGGCGAAAGGCTCTTGCCTGAGCGAGATGCACTTTCGCCCAAAACAATAAATCCCGCCTGTGCGAGATGTGCAACCAAATCACTCAAAACACACACGGGTTCTCGCTTAGGCGAGACACACTCGCCTAAGCGAGATGGCCTGTCGCCCAAGACCAAATCACCCCGCCTGAGCGAGATGCTCGAGCAGAACCTGAAATTGTGTCTCTACAACTCTCGCCTAGGTGAGTCTGGCTCGCTTGAGTGAGAATTGCAGACTTTGGCATTGTTTTACGCACGCAACAGCAGCAATTGCACCCAAACACACTCCAATTCGTACCAATTCATTTAGACAACATTGTACCGACATTACAAGCATGATTTAGACGCAATATAGACCCCAAAACCCCAAATTTACACAGTAGTAGCATACTTAGCGCAGAAACCATTCATGTTCATGCAATTAGGTAAGACTCTCAATGAAACAATACCAAATCACCCAAACCCCAAATTCATCACATATACAACACGAAATCCACAACATCAAATCATTACATTCATGCAATATGACCAAAAGCATACAATTTCGGGTTCAGCTCCCCTAACCTGGGATTTCCACTTGCTAAACCTTGAAACTAGAAGGTTCCTTTGATCACTAAAGCTTGCCTTATAACCACTTCAATTAGCCCCTTGTAATTCACTCTCAACCCATTGTTTTTCCTTGAATTCGTGTACATCACCACACTCTCTGAAAACAGCCTCTCAAAACCCTATTCTTCTCTCAAAATTTTCCTTTTATAGGCCTTAGTACTTGGTTAATGAAAAAAAAACGAGAATATGGTTTAATATCTCAGCCCCTTAGCTGCCCCTTCTGCTAGGTTTTCTCCACAGCCCACAACTAATTTTTAAGCAAAAAAAGTTAAATCTGGCTCACCAAGGTTTGAACCCATGACCATACCAATGCCAAGTCAAAGCTAAACCATCAAGCCAATTCATGTTTCTTGACCATTCACATAATTCTATAATCATGTTATCACCCAACATGACCATGTATAATATTAAAATTAATAATAAATCAAACAACACATAATTTGCATACATAGGACTCGAACCCAAGTCCTCTCACACAATTAAAGTATTCTCAACCACTTAAGCTAGTACTTTTCCATGTCATATCAATCAATATTTAATGCCATCAAGGCTCCCACTACTCGTATTTATTAGTTAATTAATTATTTAATTAATTAATTTTCACGGGTCTTACATTCCCCCCAGCTTGAAAAGTTTTTGTCCTCGAAAATAAGACTTACCAGGAAACAGGTGAGGATAAGACTTCCTCATGAGATCCTCCATCTCCCAAGTCATCTCCTGGGTTGCCTCATCCCAGAGAACCTTCACAGTCCGGATCTCCTTCCCTCTGTAGTCAAGTCCTCCCGCACCTGGACATCATTCTGTTCTAGCACATGAGTAGGGTCTGCCACGTACTTCCTCAACTGTGATACATGGAAGACGTTGTGCAAATTTGCCAAGTGATGTGGCAAGGCAATCTCGTACGCTGCTGGTCCGATCCTCCTCGTAATCTAGTATGACCAGATGAATATAGGAATCAGCTTCATCGACTTGAGAGCTCTCCCAATACCTGTTGTCGGGGTAACCCTGAGGAATACATGATCACCCACCTCAAACTCAAGTGGCCTCCTCCTCTTATCTGCATAAGACTTCTGTCGACTCTGAGTCGCATGCATACGGTCCTGTATCATCTTCACTTTCTCAGTGGTTTGCTGCAAGAATTCTGGCCCAAGCACCACTGACTCCCCATCCTGCTGCCAACACAATAGAGTCCTGCATCTCCTAACATACAATGCCTCGTATGGTGCCATCCCGATGCTGGAATGATAGCTATTATTGTATGTGAACTCCACCAAAGGCAATATGTCACTCCACGTACCTAGGTGATCTAACACACAAATCCTCAGCAAATCTTCCAGCGACTGTATGATTCTCTCAGACTGCCCATCCGTTTGAGGGTTATAAGCTGAGCTCATTCTCAACTGTGTGCCCAAGGCGTCCTGTAGTGACTGCTAGAATCTTGATTTGAACCTCGGGTCTCTATCTGACACAATACTCGCAAGCACCCCATGTAGTCTAACCACTTCTCGGACATATAGATCTGCCAATTTGTCCATAGACATCTTCTGATTAATCACCAGAAAGTGTGCACACTTCGTCAGTCTGTCTATAATAACCCAGATCGAGTCATGTCCTCTCACAGACCGCGGAAAGTGTGTGACAAAATCCATGGAAATGCTGTCCCATTTCCATTGAGGAATGTCGAGAGGCTCCAACGTGCCACCCGGCCTCTGATGCTCAATCTTCGCCTTCTGGCATACCAAACAGGAAGCGACATAATCGGCCACATCTATCTTCATACCCGTCCACTAGAAGGTCACTTTCAAGTCCTTATACATCTTAGTCATACCTGGATGTATGCTAAGACGACTCTTATGCCCTTCATCCAAGAGCATCTTCCTCAAAACCCGACTACTAGGTACACACACCCTCTCTCTAAACCTCAGGATGTCGTCTTTACCCATTCTAAAAATCCTTTCTCTTCTCGGTACCCAATTCACTGATTACCTACCGCAACTCCTGATCTTTACCTTGTTCCACCCGCACCTCATCTAAGAACTCATTAGTGATACGCAACATGCTGCACCATATATGATCAATGCCTGTATGTAAACCCAAGTTCATGTCCCGCAACTTTTCTATCAGCTCCAACTCCTTAATCATCACAACGCTTCAAAGAAACACAATTTGGCATAGCTTTAATGACTATTGTGTTAAAAAGTGTATTATCCATGAAATAACCCCATCGTATTCACTTGAGTCCAATGGAGTAGCTGAGAGAAAGAATATAACTCTTAAAGAAATGATGAATGTCATGCTTATTAGTTATAGTGCACATGATAACCTTTAGGGAGAAGCTCTTCTTATTGCATGTTTTTTTTACAAAATAAGACACCTCATAAGAAAATGGATAAAACTTCTTATGAGTTATGGAAAGGTTATCAACCTAATCTTAAATACCTAAGAGTGTGGGGGTGCCTAGCTAAGGTAATGTTACCCGATCCTAAGAAAAGGAAAATAGGCTCTAAAACCTCTCTTTCTGGTTCCCTCATGCTCATTTCTCCTTTCCTACTTATTATCCTGTGTATAATTATTTACTCTTTTTAGTGTTCCTTAATAGTTCTGAAATCCTTGGAAAATTTGGAAAGTTCCTGTTTTATCCTGGAAGATTTTCGCAATACACCACAGATAAATCCTTAAGAATAATGTATATACATGCCTCAGGAAGTCTACCTTGTTCGTGTTTTCGTCAGTTTTAACAACATATATAGTGGTTAGACACACATCTATTCAATGCATATTGTGCACTTTCTTGCCCATTCTGACTATATTTGTGACACCAATGCTCTATCTAATATTCTCTTTATCTTTCCCCCTACACCATACTATGTGAATTTCCTTACATTCATCGGTACATATAATATAATAATTCCGTATCACATGAATTGGTTAAACTCTGTATTTCTCTTCTATGTGGACATTGCCTTTCTCTTCTCTCCTTTCTTCCGGTCTCCTTACAACACTAAAATCTCCTATCAAAAACCAATTTGCACTAACACTACTCCTTCTCATAAGCAGTAGTTCATGCGACAATCTCCTCTTTCCTTGCACATCACATTGAGAGTAGGTATTTACTACCATAATAGTTCAATATTTTCATTCAGCACATCCCCTCCTTCATTTCTCAGATGTAAGTGTTCTCTCTCTTTTTTATCTTTCAGTTGCATCTCTATACAAGAATCTGCAAGATTGTACCAGTGTTACCGAGTCTCTTACACTACTGTTATAAGCACTTTACAGTGTTATATCAATTCAAGTTCCAAATATTATTTTATTTCACATAAGCACAAGGTTGAGGCACAACAAGCTCTTATGGACATAGAACATAGCTATTTTACTCGGTGTATAACTTATTATTGAAGAGATTCCTTCAACTTTCTTGACATTGAAATACTTTTTGTATTGCCGCAACGCAACCGATTCTAAAACATTCCGTTTTACAGCTTCATTTTACATGTGCAACTGATGATGGTACTTGCATATCATTCTCATATCTTATCAACTTGCAGATCATTGGTCTTGCTTTGAATTAGAGGTTTAATCTTAAGAATTGCTCAGCAGAGGATTGCTATTGCTTTTGCTTTGCAGATGACTCCATTTTCTGTTTCTACGTTTTTTATACAAACTCTTGAAATTAAAAAATCCATATGAGAATTTATATTTTTTAAAATTTAAAAGCAGGGAAGCACAGATACACATTTCAAAAGGCTTCGAAATACTCTGCACAGAGTCTGCACTATAGATGGGGTAGAGATTCTTGAATTATATACTCTCTTACAGCGTAAGAAAAAAAGTATCATCAATCCATTAAGCATTTGTGGGTCATAGCCTCTCATAGTCGAGCTTCTCTGACTGCAAATGAAAAAGAAAGAGTGAGGTAACTTGAACTTCAACAAACAGCTAAAATGAAAAGAAGAAAATGTTATGTTTGTAGAGAAATAAAGAAAATTTCAGTCATATTTTATTCATTATATGACTATTTAAGGAAATCAACTGCTATTAAGCACAGTACTCATTCAGTGTAATAAATACAAAATAAGACAGGTACAAGTCTAACTCAATTAAACAAGATATTCTTGGCCAAATACTAGTTCGGCTTGATCAGGTTTTTGCTTAAGCTGATCCTGCAAGAAGCTTATATAGTAAGAAATAGTAGTTCAAAATTGAACAAGTTAAACAGTACCTTGATAAGCATGTACGTAGGAAGCCAAGCTGGAGCAGTGGGAATCCCTACCCATGCAATCTATCAATTAAGCACGAGTTTTTCTCAGTATAAAACATTAAAATTCTTGACAATTTCTTCATAATTGGAATCAAGTACATATATCGTGCAATCAATTGATATAGACCCAGGTTTGCTTGATCAACAGAACATCATTGACATTGCAAAAAGAGAGTTAGTTTTGGTTCTTGCCGTAATCTTACGTTTATCAGAACCTTGTTTCTAAGAAATATTTCTCTATTCTATGCAAATACAATATAGGATAGACAGATGCAAGTTACTTACAAGAGCATATTCTCCTGTTTCAAATATACGCATATCCAGGACCTAGAAGAATTCTCCACAATTGAATTAGTTAAACCGTGATGACATAAAAAAACAGAGCCACCCCATGCAAACTAGTTCGACAAGTTTTGCTTTTTACCTCACCACGGTCTTCATAAATGTAGTCTAATCCTTTGTAATAAGGTGGGTGCCCAACAGAAAGGTACTGAAACATTAAACATGGACATGTCTGTGTTCACAATCGAAACCAAGCCAATAAATAATACGACAAAACAACGTCCTTCTTACATTGATGCTATTGAGATATTTCTCCTTGTCCACCCTCACAATCTGACCTTTCTTCACTGCCCCCGAAAAAAAAAGCAGCAGTAATCAATGAAGAACTTTATTCTCTTAAGAAACACTAGTCAGTTGAATGTTTGCTATACTCACAGGAATAAACTGGTTTCTTGGGAGGCTTAGGAGCAGCACTTGAAGACTGAGCCTTAGATGACGCTTCACTCTTACTCTCCGGGGTGTCTGATTCACCACTCTGTGCTGCACGAATCAGTGGGAAATTAACTCTCTTTGGTCTCAAAATTTGAGGGAAGCGAGGAAGAGAAGGGAAGGTGGTGGTGTAGGATAGAGTTGCAGAGAACGCCATGAAGAGAAACACAATGCCACGCGTCTTGGATCTCCTGTGTAACGTTCTACATATACTGGAGATAAGAGAGGATGTCACACCTTAAAAAGCGTAACTAATGAGAGCGTGCCACGTTGTTAAGAAGAGGACTCAAATGTCCATTCATGAAAAGTTAAGACCAGCTTAGGAATTTCATATCAACGTTAAAACGGTCGCGTGGGAACAATCAACGATAGGGAATGCTATGAATTTCCCTTATCTTACTAGCATCTCCGAACGTGTTGTTGCTCCTCTTCATGCCACAGTTCCCAGTACAATTATCAGGTTCCATCTTTCAGTTGGGCATTTTCTCGAACAGGTTTTGGTGAAGTCTTGTATTTCCTCCTCTTTTTTATTGATTCGATTTTTTTTTTTCAGGGGCAATAAGGCGGAGAGTTTTGCAATAGAAGGGCGTAATCTGAGATTCTCATTCACGACAAGGCAAACGCAGGATGTACCTGTTCTTAGGGATTGTTCGATTCGCATTCCTTGCGGCCAGTTTTGGATGCTTCTTGGACCCAATGGGTGTGGAAAATCTACCCTCTTGAAGGTATTATCAAAATTCTGAAGTAAGACTTACTGCTTTGTAGTGCAGTGTTAGTTGTAACTCGTAACGTAACGTTGTGTGTGGTTTGCAGATTTTGGCTGGTCTCTTGACCCCAACTTCAGGAACAGTGAATGTGAATGGACCTAAAAGTTTCGTTTTCCAAAATCCAGATCATCAGGTTCTTATCTTCAGTCTCATTATTATTTTTTTGTGCTTCTTCTTGGTTCATGCTATCTTTCTTTTAACCCAGTGTGGGTTTTTGCCAAACCCAAACGGTTGATAGTCATAAACGCCCGGAATTTGGCTTTCTCTAAGATGATGAGTCTGCTGTTCCAATCTCGAGTCTTTAAACCAGCCAAGTAACTGTGTATGGAAATATTTACGTAGTGTTTCAGCAATTACTTACTTTCTAAGGCTAGGATGAGAGCGTGAGTCACTGCTAAGACACTTGAACATGACTATGAAGTAATACCATAAGGTGCGGTAGCCTCTAACTACGGAATATTCAGGAGTTGCTGACATGCATGTCCTGAGCAGGCAACAGGAACCTCCTGCCTCAGTCGTAGGGACCACCAGATGTTTGTGAAAATGCTGAACAGGCTTTAGTGGACCTCAGGAGGCTCTTCGGCCCAGCAATGATTTGAGTGTGAGGGTTTGTTCTTGGTCAGATTCTATTTGATTATGCTCGCTGTTGTAGACCTAAAACAGAAATTAACAGAAAGGTTAAATCTTTTGTGTCTATGTAGGTTAGATATTTTCACTTTACATTTGAAAAGGAAATTCATTGGACTTGTTTTCTATGGGAGTGGGGATATGAGCTAAAATGTTGATTTTGGATTATAAAAATTCAAATTCAAAGATGGAAACCTCATCAAATTAATTCAGAGTCACACTGATGTTATAAGGGAGGAGAAAAGTAGTTTCAATGTTTCTTTCTTCAGTTACCTTGCTACTATTGCTATGCTGTTTACTGACTTCATTTATTATATGTTACGATATAATATTTTCAAGTAATCTTTTGATGGAAGAATTAAGAATAAGTTAACAGCTCAAACTGTAGTTAACCTGCCCTCAGACTGTTTTTCTTTCTTTCTTTTTCTTTTGGGATAAACGACCTTAGACTAATGTTTAAGCAAATTTTGAGGCATTTTCCAACCACTCCGTGTGCCTTAACTTTTTCCAAGAACACGCCCAGAATGGGGGAATGACTGTTACAGTTTCCATAGTACTTATTGTTATTGCCGCTGTCCTGACCTCTACTAGTACCCTGTCAGAATTCTAGATTTGAGATTTGATTGTTTTTTCTTCATTGTTTGTTCTATAGAAGCATAGCTTCTTTTTCCCTTGCATCCAGATTGGTAAAGAATGATGGTTGACTTTTTCGTTCTATTTTTCTTGTTAACCAAATGTATAGCTTTCGTAGACTGTAGACATATTTATGAAATACTTATGCAAAAATTACTTACTTTGCCTCAACAAATTAAAGTCTTAATACAAGCAGCCTCCTCCACCAAGGTATTTGTTTGGGTGTGGGGGGAAAGGAGGTGGACACCAACCACATCGGACAGCATGTTTAAGTTTTGCCATTTGTCAGATCTTTTCCAAATATTCCTTTTTATGTTTTCCTTGATTTCAGAGCATGGCGAATTTGCTTGATTTCTTTGTTCGTTACAATAACAGGTGCCTGTTGTCATAGTGCCATCTAATAAATTTTAATAATTTGGTTGTGCATACTTGTTAATATCTTTCTATCCAATCTGCTGTTGAATATTTTCTCAATGTTTGCAATTCAGATACAACGATTGTGATAAAAAAAATAAAAATCACAAAATATAAAAGTAAAACACCTGAATTTGTTATCAATCTACTGAAAATTTGCAGCCCGAATCCTTATGATGTGTATGATCGGACTGCCAACTGAGTGGCTTTATATTTGTTGCAGGTGGTGCTGCCTACTGTAGATGCTGATGTTGCATTTGGTCTTGGTAAGATCGATTTGACTCACGATGAAGTCAGGTCGAGGGTGTCGAGAGCTTTGCATGCTGTAGGCCTGTCTGACTACATGAAGGTAATAGGGACAGCAACCTTGAACATTCATAACAAAAGTGTAAACTATATAATGAATCAACTTTCCTTTTGCTGCAATATTCAGAGATCTGTCCAAACTCTGAGTGGTGGTCAGAAGCAGAGGGTTGCCATTGCTGGTGCTCTAGCAGAAGCTTGTAAAGTTCTGTTGTTGGATGAGCTCACCACATTCTTAGATGAAACTGACCAGGTAATCCATAAATTGTGATGTTCATATTAGTTATTGTGAAAGTTGTGTTGTAAGACCAACACTTTATAATAAATATATGGCTTGCACTTTTCATTTAAGGTCGGGGTTATCAAAGCTGTCAGGAACTCTGTGGATACCTCTGCAGAAGTTACGGCATTATGGGTCACCCATCGTTTGGAAGAACTAGAGTATGCAGATGGTGCCATCTACATGGAGGATGGCAAAGTTGTCATGCGTGGAGATGCAGCTAGCATTAGGAGTTTCATTGAAGCCAGACAATCTGCTTATATAAACCAGATTAATTCTTAAATAAGTCTTCTTTGTTTCTGAGAACGTTTCCCATTAGTCATTGAAACTAAATTAACATGATTAGGAGGCAACATACATCACAGTATCTCATCTTATGTTGTGCTTTTAAAAAAAATTCAAATAAGGAGAGCAATTTTAAAATACTTTTCTTTTTTTGTAGTTCAAATTCTTGTATATGAATACGATGCTGAAGAATTACTCCAATCTTATTTTTTGCTAGTTGTAATTCCGTTGAAATTTATCTATTCAAGACTTCTTTTGTTTTGAAACAAGGAGGGATTTCAAAATATTGAAAGAGTTCAATACAATTTAGTTCTATAGTCTTGACTTTAACTAGGTCAATGGAGATAATAATTGAGACACTTAAGATACCCAAAATTCCAGAATTTATTTCATTCTGTCAATCCTAACTGGTCACAATGCATCTAGAGCAACATTTATGCTTGAGCACGTTACATGGGTATTTATTTTATCACAATGATTTATATCTTGAGGGGGTGACTCATCTCATCTGCAGGCTGCTACGATTGCTAGGTCGCCATATTAATATCATAGAGTTAGGAAAACTATGTCGACATTTTTAATGCTTTTAGTTGAAGCGTAACAGAAACATTGGGAAAATTCCACTACCATAAAAGCACGTTTTGGTCTACGATAAGCTAGTGGATACTTGCTGATACTTCTGATTTTGAATATTCTGGTTTTGTTTCGTTTTTGGGGTCAAACACAAAAACATCTTAGAATTCTAAAGTGGCAACTAACCTTCGCCTTGGTTTTTTTCGGTACATCGCATTTTCTTCGTTGGTACTTATCTAACCCTTATCATACCTGCCATAGGTCAACTACACAACAAGTTGCGTAATTTTCTGATGTGATTGCTGACGAATAAAAAATATTTTCCCTGTTGATTTATCTTTTAACATTAGTTCGCTGGGAATGGTTTTATCGTTAGTTTAGAAAGTTAAATGGTAATGATGAAACAAACAAACACACACAAAATCAATATCCTTATTATATTATAACTAGCCTCTTTTATAAAATAAATATTTATCCAGATAAAAAAAGTTCAGTACTTGTTTTTACAAGTAGTTAAAATTAATCAAGCAATTTTCATTTTCTCCTAAGTTTGACTTAACTACAATCTCTTTAGTCTAATAACCATGATTTATGCATTAATTGTTACACTAATAATAAACTAAAAGGGAGTCTTTATTAGACTGGCAAAATAATTATTATTAAAATTAACAAAGTAATTAAATATCAATAGATATGGTGATCATGGTTTTAAGCTTGCAATATTTTACATTACTTAGGCTAATAATGGTAGCAGCAATAGCCGTGGAAAATGGGACAAATGAACTGACATCATTCAAAAAACAAAAGCATGCCTAAGACTTTAGGACATTTAATTCAAAGCTATCACAAACCAAGCAACAGGGTATCTTTGCCATCCACGGTTCATGCGAATTGCAAAAGGACAAAACACAACAAAATATTAATGCGACGATCCTTCTTCAAATGCGACGAAGTTTCCACTTTCAAAATTCCCAACCCCTCTTTGTTCTCTCCGTACATCAACGCCGTTTCTGGCTCCTTTAATCCCCAAATTTCATCATTTATTTTTCAGCGCTTCTTTGCCTTCCTTTGAATCCAATCCTTGCCTATAAAACCATTACAGTGATTATCCCTGATGGGTTTTTCTCGTCGATCATAATCATATCTGGGTTTGTTAAAAAGGTTTTTCCTTTCCACGTGTCTCCTTACTTGTCGATCCTGAGCTCCATAGCTTGAACACTGTGGTACTGTGAAGTTTTTTTTTTTTTTTTTTCGCCGTTGGGTCAATTCAGCTTAAGGCATAACTGGATCACATGAAAATGATGTCTTCATCTCCCAATGAAGAACAACTTGACGTAGAAAATTCCAAGTTGGACAAAGACAAAGAAAGAACTCCAAGAAGTGCGAGGGTAGTCAAAGTCCACAATCAGGCCTTATTGTCTGGACTTGCATATTGTTTTTCCTCCTGTGGCATGATATTGGTTAACAAGTTTGTACTTTCCAGCTATGATTTCAATGCTGGGATATCCTTGATGTTGTACCAGGTATTTGTTTTTGTGTCCTTGGAACCATTTACCCCTTTGTGTTTAGGATAATGATGTAGAAATTACTTGAGCTGGATTGATTCTCACAAATTTTGTGTGGATGCAGAATTTGATTTCAGTTGTTATTGTTTCCGTTTTGAGTATTCTGGGTTTAGTTTCAACTGAGCCGCTGACATGGAGATTGATTAAGGTCTGGTTGCCTGTGAATGTTATATTTGTTGGAATGCTCGTCACAAGTATGTTTAGGTAGGCAGTCTTCAACTTGGTGGCTCTTGTAATGTTTTGGTTCTCGCTTTCATTAGATTATATTATATCGAGTGTTTTACATAAGGGGGTTGCTTGTCATAGATGCTTTGTAACTAGTTTTTTTACCATTCAATTTTATGTGTTGTGTAAGCCTTTTTTTTTTTTTTAAATTATTGTGTAATGCTAGGAGTGAAAAAAAAAAAACAATTGCAGAATGTACTGATGGATCCTGTTTAAATGAGTAATCATGAAATGGAAACATTGTTCATAAATTCAGGGAAGAACTATTCTTATTTGAGGAGCATGGAGTTATAAACTTGTTCTAACTTTTTTATCGTTAAACATGTGATCTTAACATTTATCATCTGTACCAGTGTCAATATATAAACTGAAATTTGTCACTCTCTCTTGTTTGCTTGTGGCTATTTACTTATCCTTTTGTGTTATGTGCAGTTTGAAATACATTAATGTAGCCATGGTGACAGTCCTGAAGAATGTTACTAATGTCATAACTGCCCTTGGTGAAATGTACTTGTTCAAGAAGCACCACGATGGCAGAGTCTGGGCAGCTCTATTTCTAATGGTATGTTGACGAGCTTGACATTTGAATCTTGCTTAACTGTTCGAGGCCCTGACTGTGATCTAGAATAACGAATTCACACATTGTACCTTTACATATGAATCTTGCAATCCCTTTATTTTTCCTGCATCTCCTACAATCACTACTCTTACCAACATATTTAATTGTTTTATTATATTTATCCAAGGATGTAGTCACTATGTGGGAAGAAGTTACTTGTCTAATTATAACCAAATGGCAACATATTCATATAGTAGCCAGGCTCTCCAAAAATTCCATGCCATATTCTGGAAAGTGTAGTTGCTCGACTGTCACAGCTTATGTGGGGATTACTTTGCAGGGGTCTATCTTCCTACCAATAATGCATTTGTTACTGTGTGGCTTGTCTGTTTTGATTTCATTCTTACTATAAACATCTTTTATTTTGTTGAACTTGTATAGCTGTTAACTGTTTAGACTCTCTTGAAACTATGCATTATTTGGATCGTTAACAAGCATAACAAGTTTTAGATATAAAACAGCCTGAAAGAATATCCTTTTTCCCTTGCAGATCATTTCAGCAATAACTGGAGGACTCACTGATCTCTCTTTTAATGCAATTGGCTATGCTTGGCAGACACTAAACTGTTTCTTAACGGCATCATATTCTGTGAGTACTTATGTTTTGTGATTTTAAGCTTCATTGGTACAATAAGTTTCATTTTCTTATTTCCACTTTGGTTACCTTTCCATTACTGCCTGAAAATGTTTTAAATGAAAGTTCAACTGAATACTGGAAGATGTAAGTTTGTAATTTTAGTATTTAACTTGAGAGCTACGATATTGTTCTAATATCATTGTATGTGCATAAATTCAATCATGTCTGTCTTGCTAAAGTCTATCATTGTTTGGTTATCATCACTGTGTTAGATAACCTATTAGTTAATTTAGTTAGTTACACTCAGTGAAGGGCACTTGTGTAGAATAGAAAAGAGGAGAGGATCTCTGATAATTTATGAGAGATCTGGAGACTTTGGGCATTAGGAGGTGCAAACCCTCAAAGTTCTGCAGTGCAATGTTGTAACCAGAGGAGGCTTTCCTATTATTTGTATTAAGATATCAGGTTTCTATCACATTGCAATGTTCTTATGCCTCTTTCAGCCCCATTTCATATTTCTGATTTTTCTATTAGAGTCAAGTGCGAGTTGGAGTCCACATGAGATAAAAATATGCAAGAAGAGAGCATATAGGAGAAAAAACCCACAAACCTATTTGTCTTAAGTTTTAGGATTGAAGGTGGTGACATACTTCCTTATATGGGTTTGCTCATAACTTATATGTTCCAAATCTTCTTGGTGTCTCCCGTAAAAAAAAACTCAAATAGTACCGATGTGGGTTGGGTGAAGAATGTTTTCGCTCGAAGGAGGAGTATAATCAGTGTGAAAGGGACTCACATTGAGAGATAGTTAGTTGGAGTGAAGTGTGAGTTAAAGTCCCACATGAGGTAAAAATATGCAAAATAAGCAACGTCTAAGGAAAAAGGCCCAGAAGTCTATTATCTTACAATTTTGGAGTTGAAGGTGATGTCATGATTCCTTTTATGGGTTTGCTCATAACTTACCCATTCCAAATCTCCTTGGGGTCTTTTTTCAAAAAAACCCAACAATTTGAACAATGATCTAAACATATGCCATAAAATTATCTCCACTTCTCTCCGTGCTAAGGACTGGCTTAGACTTGGTTGAAAGCAAAAGTAAAATTAAATGAAAAAATATATATGAATTGATATATTTCATCACAGATGAATTGAATTGAGTAGTTTAGCCTATCAGACTTTCCAACATGAAGAGAAATTACTCATCACCTATTCCTGGTGAGAGAACTGACTCAATACTTTTCAGTTTGACCTGTTGCTTGCTTTTTGTGGAGTTTCTTGAATCATAATACTCAATTACTTCTACATATACATGGAGGAGGTTTAATTTGGTTTTTGGTATAAAAGGACTATATACTATCATAGAAAGTGTGTACGTAGCACCATAGATAGCACTGAATTAAATTTAGCTTAGTCAAGTTTGCTTATCGGTTGTTTTGATTTTATCGGTGCAGCTGACTCTCCGTAGGGTCATGGATACAGCAAAGCAAGTTACCAAATCTGGAAATTTAAATGAGTTTTCGATGGTCTTGTTGAACAACACCCTTTCTTTGCCTTTGGGATGTTTCCTGATTGTTGTTTTCAATGAGGTGGATTATCTCTTAAGCACGTGAGTTATATTTCCTATACTTTTGTGATTTTTCTCAATATTATGTGCATGACACGCTTCATTTCCTGTAAGAAGGTTATTGATCTCATAGGTTAAAATGTAACGTCTCAATCTTCCTTTTTCCTATTTATTTTCTTTATAGAACCACAGATCTGGAATCTCAAAAGGGTCTTTTTATGTCATAAATTGTTTAGTTTATGTCTGACAACAGATCTAAAAAGATTCTCACTATGTCTTTCTTTTTCTAATATCATACAAAATTATGTGTTTGAATTTACAGGCCACTTCTGAGATTGCCTAGCTTTTGGTTGGTGATGACCTTTAGTGGAATTTTGGGCCTAGCAATCAGCTTTACATCCATGTGGTTTCTTCATCAGACTGGAGCTACAACTTACAGGTGAGCTCCGTCATTATTTTGTGATGACTAAATATTGAGCTATGCACCTTGGTTATAACTGAGTTATAGATTCTGGTTGGAACAATAGTTTTTCTTAAATCTAGATTCTAGTCTTTAATGTTATGCAGTACCAGAAAATGTCATTATTTTAATTTTGTTGCACATATCTGACTAGTTTACCATCTGTAGTCTCGTAGGTTCACTAAACAAGATACCACTTTCAGTTGCTGGCATCCTTCTGTTCAAAGTTCCTACTAGTTTGGAGAACTCTGCTAGCATTTTCTTTGGTTAGTTCTTTAAATTTACTGAACTTGAAGTGTTTCTATTATCATTGTCACCATAAAGTGCATTAGCTTGCGTTTGTATTACATTTTGTTTCATCACTAAAGGTAGCAATGCAATTGCAGGTCTTCTGGCAGGAGTATTTTTTGCTAGAGCCAAAATCCGAGAGAGATCTCAATCCTAAAGAACAGTTAAGGCCTACGTGATTATTAATGTTTACACAAGAAGGAATTATTCCCAACTGAGAAATTTGATTTCTTGGTTAAGTTGGAGATGCACTTGAAGCCTGTGTAGTGTTGTCAGAGATATTTCAGATTGACTCTCCCACCCTTTATGTATCCATTTTGGGGATGTTTCAGATTCCTTCTCCAAGGGACAGTTTTTGGATCTTTTGAGGAAGGATCTGCTTGGATTGATTGCATTGGCTCACATTGGAGCAAAATTTGCCACTAATTTGTATCATGTCACTTCATTATTCCCATGTATCATCCATATTATGATTTGTTTGATATGAAAACTAACATTGAAATGAGAAAACAAAAGTTGATCTTGCCTTTGGGGCAAGGGTAATACTTTGTCTCCATTTTACTTGTTAATTGATTTTATCTCTATTTATTGAAAGGAAAGTTTTTATTTGTTTGATATTTTTTAATGACTTAAAAGCAATAAAAAGAAAAAAACCGCTTAGCGCAAAAAGAAAATCTTTAAGTGAAAATAGTGAATAATAACTTGTTTTAGATTTAAGTGATACGAGAAACAAAGATATGAAGACAATTTTTTTTAATTTGATTTATTTATCCATGATTTAAAATTTTTAATGTGAAAATGATTTAGATATTCATATTTGAAACTAAGACATTGAATTGATTTAATTTATTTGAAATTATAAAGAATAATGAAATTATTAAGTTTTAACCTAGTTTGGATAAACCGGACAAAATAGAAAAGAAAAATAAATTAGAGTAAAAAATGAAAATATTTAAATATAATGAAGGAAAATTAAGAAATAAAAGATATAGATAACCAATCAATTTGTAAGTAAAGATGATTAATTTAAAAGAGTTGTAAAAGGGTCGTAATTCATTTAATCTTGCAATCCGAACAAAGTAAACATAGATTTCAGACATGTTATGATAAATTATTCTGCAAACATTTGTGGAAAATTAAAATAGAAAAGGTAAAATTCTACAAATAAATGTTCTTAAAAATTAGATAAAAGAATTTTTAAAAATTAATTTATATACAAACTAAACTAATATATTCTTTTTTTTTCTCATAAATACCGTTTAAATTTGTCCAAAAGACCCTTATTCTGCAAACACTAATTTGTACAAAGCATCATTATTCTATAACATTGTAACATGGGTTTGTGACAGAAAAACAGATAAAAATGTTACACAGGCTTGGATAATATGTCTTCATCGTGTGCTCCATTTGAGAGGTTAGTTCATTATAATTGTTTCTGCGAATCAAAGATGAAATCTTGAAAAGCTGGTCATTCAGGTGAAAGTACCTATTTATAGTTTTTTTTTTCCCTAATTTGAAGCGTAGGTCTTGTCATGGGAATAAAAATATACATACAATGGCGTCGTGTGGTCCTTTATTTTGGTGGTATTATTTTTTTTTCTACTCTTAGGTAAGTTTTTTTTTTTCATTTATCACGTGCAGCAATGTTTTTACAGCGATTATTTTGAAATTATGTAAAAAAGTTATATTCACAGTACCATTTATTTTTATTTCCCCCTTGTGGTCATAAAACTCAGAAACATATAAAAAGAAGGATTGAATAATCTGAATTTGAGTGGTGTTGGTATGTATTTTGGTTTTTCTTTTCCATGACATGCAATCTGAATCAAAATCAGAGGCAGTAGTGAAGTGACTGAAGGCGATCCATTTTCCAGTAAGTTACTTAATAGTGATTGTGCATTCAAATTGAGAGATATTAATTTAATTTCGCTTAGCAAGCAACAAGATTGAACAACAAAATTAATGGAATTGAAAACATTTTCTTTTAACTGATATCAGGGTTGTTAGGTCATCCTAGATCGTATTGATGGAGTCACAGAACAGTCCAAACCCTAACCCACTTCATCGGAATTCGTTACCATCATCGATGCCGGTGTGGCCTACGATCGATGGGTCCTTGGGGTTGTCTGAGGAAGAATCGGTGACCTACGCGCGGAGGTTTTACAAGTTCGGCTTCGCTCTTCTGCCTCTCCTTTGGGCCGTCAATTGCTTCTACTTCTGGCCCGTTCTTCGCCATTCTCACTCCTTCCCTCGCATTCGCCCATGTATCATAACCTAACTTCTCTTTTATAGCACTTCAATTACTTGTGAAATTGTGCACTCCTTTGCATCCCTTACTGCTTGTTATGCAGCATTATTTGCTTCAACTGTGTCTGTTTTGGAATGTCTAGAGAGCAAGTAATTATCTAGAATTAAAAAAGGGGCAGAAATTGAACCGTGGGTTGAACTGATGTATTCAGAATTGGAACTTGAGCTCTTTTTGGCATCTGAACTTGATGAGTTTGTTGTCGTTTGGTACTTTTCATCATACCAGTTAGTTTCAAACTCATTTCATTAAGAAAGCTGCATCAGCTCGTGTAATTCTTGGTAGTTCTGGTCGAATTAGTTCTATTTATTTTCACAATTATTTTCCTTTTGAGATACGGTAGGGTACTACTGAAGGTTCTGATTCATTTTCGATTTCAGATCCAAACTAACTTATAGTTTTCATTGTACATTATATGGACATGTTGGAGACTTTCTATTCAGATCCAGTTATAAGCAAAATTCACGTCAAATTTCAGTTGACTTAACATAATGTGTTTTTCTTTTCAATTCCAATTGAGTTCAACTCAACTTAATTTTTCCACTGAAATCCGAACATACTAACTTTGGACACCTTCTAGAAAGAGTACTCAAGTATTTGCAACGGCCATGCCTGGAACAAATTTGTTCAGAACCAAATAAATAAATAAAACAGTTGATTCAACCATAACTAGTAAAAGTATGGTAGCTGGTTTACTTTGTTTCATGGTTGAATTAATTGAATATGCTTACTGATTTTAAGTAATTTGGTGGTTAATTTAGATATAATGAATTGGTTTAGAGACAGGTTCCTTTCCCCTGTTGATTTAGTTTGTTTGACATGTTTGTGCAGATATTGTTAGATCAGCATTTGGGTTTGCAGTATTTGCAACTGTTCTCTGTTCTTGGGCTCTAACATTTGCAATTGGAGGGGAAGGCCTCTTCGGACCTGTTTGGGATCAGTTGGTTATGTATAATCTTGCTGATAGGTTAGGCCTAACAAGCTGGAGCTAGTTGTGTGACACCTCTGATACTTATATTTTGATATTTTATTACCACATTTATCTTCTTCCATGCCTCATGAGTGCACTTACATATGCATTTTACTATATTCTGTCATTGAACTGGTAGCAAATTTCATCTTGTTGACACTGTTGATAGATAAGCAATGATTTGGAAGTAGATATAGATCTTGGTTTCTTCACCCCAATGTGTGTTTGCGTGTTATAATTTGTTGATCATGCAAGATTTATTGTCTCAATTTGATGTATTATATTATCTTAAGTTACAAATACAGGGTTTGTAAAATTCACAAGTCACTGAGCAAACAGTATTAGTATGCTGGTTGGAAATATTACCAAACAAAATGAAAAGGCGATTCAAATTGATTGTGTTTATGTTTTTTAAGTTTTTTAAAGCTAAGTTTTGAGTAGTGGGGGAATGAGATAGTAAGGAAGAAAACGACTGACAAAATTGAAAACAGAAAATTAAAACAATTTAAAGATATTCTATATTTCTTTTTTCAAAGTGGTTATACTTTTGTAAATGGTTTTCAAGAATATGAAACAGGCGTAAATTAAGAAAGTGGTTTTTCCATGTAGTTGTTCTACTGTAAGAGGGAGTTCTACAGTGCTGTAGTTGCTCCAATGATAGTTGTCGGTGAGTAACTAAGCCTTGGAAGAATTCGACCCATATGAACCCCAAATTGTTGAAGGAATTTTGCACTATTTTTTTTGTCTGTATCTCATAAATATTAAAATTTTTACTGTCTTTTGATTTGATTTTTTTTCCCAATTACGCAATATGGGAACTTTCTAAATTCTGCAGTTGAAAATTAAAAAATTTATATTGGATTATACAATTGGAAAGTTAATTGTCTTTCGGTTTAAAGTTCATTGTATTAATAATAAAGCGTTTGGGCAATTGGAAGTTTCTGTGGAGTAGGGAGAAGCAACTGCGGCGGTGAGGGGGTTGCAGCAGGATAAGAAAGGGAGGGGGGAGGTTGGTTCTATTGCACTTCAGGATCCTAAAAAAAAACTAAGCCAAAATTATACATTTGTGATAAGTAGGTGTGGCAATTTTTGTGGGACTAAAATTACGTAATTGTGAAATTTGAAATGAATATTGTAATTAAGCAAAAAATTAATTGTATAATTATGTATCATATTCAATCCTAATTTGAAAACATGACTTAGTAATTTAAACACTGCCATTAAAATCATTTTTACGTTCATATATACGAGTAAAGTGCATTTGCAAATCTTAATGTGGATTAAGAAATATATAATACTTATTTATATATATATATTTGATATGTCTCTATTCAGAAAAGAGTACAATTGTTTCCGAATTTAAATCTTCAAGAGACGCAATAAAAAATAAATCAGAGAAAAATACAAAATAAGACAAGATGGCGATACCAGAATCTAGCAGATTCGTAAGTCAATGAAGATTCGCCCTAAAAATTGTTATCTTTAATAAGAATTAAAGTTGAGGATGTTATAATCTAATATATTGATAAGTCAATGAAGATTCGTCACAAAGAATTCAATATTTGATAACAACCAGAGATCTAATCAAAGAACTAAGAGAATCCTCTCAATGAAAAAGCAATTCTCATATAATGATCATCCAAGGTGTCTACATATGTATTTGATGTCCCTATATACAGGCAAAAATGTTTAAGAAAGCTAAGAAATCCTAAAAGAAAGCCCAAAGACATCGGGAGAAAAAATAACTTGAAAATTCAAAAATAGATTCGAACTTTTTGCCTGACAAATCAACTCGTCTGACGACTTGTCACCCAATGAGTTCTCTCGCCTAGTGACAATTACAATCTGTTTAAAATTAAAAGAAAATTACAAATACTTTTAATTGCTTAAAAGTATTTTATAATTGTGTTCCAAGTCATGATCTTCATGTATTCATGTCCTTTAAATTAGAAAGGCTCGTTCTTTAGTTCTTCTTGTATTGAATAAGGAGATAGTCCTCAATCATACATTCCTTCTTAAAGATAATTTGTCCTCAAATTCATACCACTTGAAGATTCCTTCTCTTTTGTATTGGATGAAAGGATAGTCCTCTATTATACCCTCCTTTTGGTAAAGAATTTGTGCTCGAATTTGTACCACTTGAAGATTTCTTCTCCTTAGGTTTGGTAGTGGTAGAAGTAGCTTCCTCCTTCTTAAATTTATCCTTATCATTCCATGAGGTGGATGATTTCTTGTAGGAGGTTCTTCTCTTGAGTTTTTGTTCCTCTGGACCTGATTAGTTTGTCATCATTCTCTCCTTCTTAGAGAGAATTCGGCAACGAATTCTAGAAGATCCCACACATAAACACAATCATAAATCAAAGACACAAATCTAAAACAATCCAAAATAGAAATTCTACTAAAATGAAATTTGAATTCGAGAAGAGGCATATCTGCTATTATCAAAGGGTTGAAGGTTTACCTTCTGGGTCAAATACCCACCTGCAAAAAAAAATATCAAACAATTTTAAAGTAATGATGTTATGCCCAAAGAAAAACAAAAGAATATTGTCTAAACAAACGTCCAAACTACAGGTATAACTTTGATCACCCATAGTTTTGTTGGGGTTAGATAAATAAACTAACTCTTGTGCATATATTTCCAAACTTGCGTCCTTGCTCATAAGTTTGTTGGGGATAAGTAAACAAACTAACTCAAATGTATATATATTTCCAAGCTTGCGTCCTTTTTCTCGGCCGTCCTTTCTTCTTCCCATTGTTGACATCATTCCTCTTTGATAAACAAATCTTCCCTAGACAACAAAATAAAACAAGAGTTAGCATATTTATTTCTCTCTCTCTTTTCTTTCTCTTTTCTTTCTCCTTTCTCTCTTTCTTTTCTCTCTTTTCTTTCTCTTCTTCCTTCTCTATTTTCTTTCTCCTATCTCTCTTTATTTTCGTATTCTATCTTTTATTTTTCCCCTCTCTCTCTCTCTCTTTTAGTATTCTTCTTTTCCTCTTAATATCTCTTTTTGTGCTATTTGCTCCTGTTTTTCTCTTTTCAACACTCCAAGTCGAGTTAGTATATTTCTCTCTTTCTCTCTCTCTCTCTCTCTCTCTTTCTCTCTCTCTCTTTTCTTTCTCTTCTTCCTTCTCTCATTTTTTTCTCCTCTCTCTTTATTTTCGTATTCTTCCTTTTCTCTCTTTTCTTTCTCCTTTCTCTCTTTCTTTCCATATTCTTCCTTTTCTCTTAATACTTCTCTTTATGCTTTTTTCTCCCATTTTTCTCTTTTCAACACCTTTATCCTTTGTCGTGTCCTTTGAATTCCAATCTTCATGAAGCATTAGGATCCTTGAGGAGATTTGTTCTTCCAAGTGTTTGTTCCTTGACCTTATCGTAGTTTCTTTGAATTGCAATGGCTCTTCCTCTAGTTCTTCTTCTATAGGATCAAGAGATAGTCTTCTATCATACCCTCCTTCTTGAAGAGAATTTGTCCCCAAATTCATACCACTTGCAAAATCCTTCTCTTCTATATTGGATCAAGGGATAGACTTCCATCATATATATATATATATATATATATATATATATATATATATCTATATATATATATATATATATATATATATATATAACACAAGGGAACACAAAAAGTATTTATTGATATGTGTCACATGCAAACAATTTTAGAAAAATCAAAAACAAAAAGTAAATAACAATATTAATTGACAGAGAAAAAAATGTGATTTCTTCAAATGCAAGAACGTGGCTTCTTCTCACGTGATTTTTTGTCCTTCCTCTCTCTACATGTAACAAAGCATCACAGTTTCAACTTTTCGTCTCTTAAAGGATCACTCAAACTATTTTTTCTCTTACATCTTTGTGCATTTTTTTTCGTTTATAACCAACTAGGTTCCAGATCATTACTTTGATCATCTATGCTTTCTCATTCTATCTCTATACTATTGAGATCTATTAATCTCTATACTAACTATTCACTTAAGTTTGCATTCATTTGAATCTGCATTTTGTCTAGATCCGCATTTGGAAAGGAAAAATTCTCAGATCAATATTTTTATGACTTTATTTTCAGAAAAAAAAATTGTTATATATATATATATATATATATATATATATATATATATATATAAAAAAAAATAATAAGTTATTCTTGTAACATATCTCTTATATCTATCATATATCTTATATCTCTCATATTTTTACAATCTCTACAAATTTTTAACACTCATAATAGTTCATATTGTAAGTATATGAGCCCTAATATTTCATATTGTAAGATATCTCTTAAAACTTCATAAGTCTGCATCAAACTCTCAAGATCAAAATGAGGACTTAAATGGATGTTTATTGTACTTTCTCCTCTACCTTTATTATTTTTAAACGCTACTAGGTTTAACCTTCATTACATTGCAAATGAATATGTTATTTATTATATATGTCTAGATCTATGTTGTTGCTCTATGCTAATATTTGTTTTAAGCTCTTTCTGTATGCATTTTTTTGCGATTATGGTTCAACTTTTTCACTCTGGTAAAGTTAATTCTATATGTATTCATTATTTCCATTTTTTTGCAACTAGGGTTCAACTTCCACGGGTTTTGGGTAAATTGTTTACGATCAAATGTTGGTCCATTTGGATGAAATAGGTAAAATGTTCAACTCAAATTTTCTTAATTCAAAAATTCAAAATTTGAATGGGTGCAGAACAAAAGCTTCAATGGTATGAATATTGAACCACCAAGAGTGAAGCCAACCAGAGTACGAAGGTGAATGTGTGAAAAAAAAACGAAGAAGGAGTTTGGGCGCATAGATTCAGCGAAGAAAGAGAGGTAAAATTTAACCTTTTTTATATTTTATTATAAATTTATTAGGGGTAAAATGGGCAAATAATATTTTTTTAACTTGTTAAAAACCTTTTTAACAAATTGAATAGGGCATACCCAAGTCAAAACAACATCTAACCTATGTCATATAGTCTACGAATATAATACAAAATACAAGCTCTATGATCTTCAAGTCAATTCCAGATTTAGCAGACCTCTTGCTTGATCATCAATCCATCTTCATCAATTATTCATCAACCACATATGACCTCATGTACTTACTTCATCAAATTCATGTGCCAAGGTTACTTGTGCTAACATATGCAAGAGTTCTATTGTGTTCATTTTCATTCAACCCAAAAATACATTTAGAACATTACTACTGCAAACCATATTCACAACAGAGTAATCATGAATTCCTAGGAGTTCGTAGCCTCCTCTTCCTCACAACAAACTGAATATCAACCTCTGATTCCAAACATCTTAGACGAATCTAGTTTTGATGACGACAATGAAGACATAACAAAAGATAAGTAGTTATTGTAGAAAATATTACATAAGTTAGTAGTTATAAACATTATACATTTCATCAAACGAATTAGATAAGAAAAAAAATAACAAAATAAAGCCATTATTGAGATATTTCAAAATAAAATAAAAGATTGAAACCATCAAATTCCAAAAGTACGCAAAATCATAGTTTGAATTGAAAGATATTAGTATGTCGGCCATTATCTTTGAATTCAATCTTACAAGGATCTTAAGCTCTTATCTTATAGTTCTTTCAATCTCAAGCTCACGAAAAAAAAAATGTTACTATAAACATAACAAAAGTTTAAGTAAAGACAACAACAATTTAAATACAATGTTAGCACATTTTTTAAATAAAAAAAATAGAAATCATTCACGTTCAAATAAATAAATGTGCCTGATGCATAAAATAAATAGAAATCATTCAAGTTCAAATAAATAGATGTGCCTGATGCATAAAATAAATAGAAATCATTCAAGTTCAAATAAATAAATGTGCATGATGCATAAAATAAATAGAAATCATTCAAGTTCAAATAAATAAATGTGCCTGATGCATAAAATAGAAAATAAATGAAGATTATTTTCAACATAAAATAAATGTGAAAGTGTTTAAGAATATTTGTGCTTTAAAGAGATCAAAACTATACATATTCATATGGATTATATATAAATAGTGTATATACAATGTCCCTTGGAGATGCATGTTGTCAGGTTTTACAGAGGGGGTTTCACTGGGGAGAACAACATCAATGAGATCTGAGTCTAACCACATAAGACACTGACACCACTCTCAACCCAAAACCTTAAGGCAATGGGTTTATGGGTCTTGATTCTTATATAGTGCTCTACTTTCTCATTTCTGGTCAATGTGGGACATAGACTCACACTTGGATTCCTAACAATCTCGCCCTCAAGGGTGAGTCCCTTCAACCACATTGGTACACTCCCCCTCCAGCGGAAGCTGCCCAACCACGAGTACTCCTTTTCTGCCCTTTTCTGTACCGTCATTCTTTTCTTAACGGGACACGCTTACCTAACCCACACTGTCAAGAAGACTTTCGATACTAGGACCATACTGGTACTGCACTCGTCTGAGCCGGTATTAAACATCGACTCTGATACCACTTGTCAGGTTTTACAGAGGGGGTTTCACTGGGGAGAACAACACCAATGAGATCTGAGCCTAACCACATAAGACACTAACACCACTCTCAACCCAAAATCTTAAGGCAATGGGTTTATGGGTCTTGATTCTTATATAGTGCTCTACTTTCTCATTTCTGGTCAATGTGAGACATAGACTCACACTTGGATTCCTAACACATGTGATATAAAATTTTGAGATCTACCTGATGATATATATTCCTTTCATTCATCTCAATAAGAATCTAGTCTAGCATAGATAAAATAAAACCTGCAAAAGAAATAGCTGGATTAAGAAAGTAAGAGAGAAAAGAAAAAAATTGTAATTGTAGAACGTTGATAATTAAATGGTATCACTACTAAAAGTTGATAATTAAATTGCAGCACGTTTTAAGGCTTCCAAGAAATCACAAAATGGAGACATGTATAGTTTGAGAATTGAATAAACGAGATGAGAACAAAAATGGTAGCAGGGGATACCAAACAGAGGCTAAATCACCAAATCATGCCAATGGCTTCTTTTCCCTTTAGTAACTTTTTTTGAAAATGAGGAAAATTGGGAACTCAATCTCACAATGGAGAAAAACATAATAATCCCAAATATGGGCATCTTAAAGCTTAAATCTTTGCTCAAAGAGCCTCTATTGAAAGACAGGTTTTCACCTGAACCTTCTCTGCTAATGAAGACACTGGTGGCATGCACTGGTAACCAGTTCTGTAGGCCAACTATAATTGAAACAGCAGTAAGTGAAATTTGATATGAATAAGAAATAAGGAGGGAGTAGAATGGGCTACTTGAATTACCTTTTCATACACATGCTTTGAGGAAGATTGTAAGGTGTTAAAAAAACCGGCCAACATGAGTATGGGCTACTTGAATTACTGAATGGATTAAATCGCGATTCTTTACACACCAAACAAACATTCTTGTCACTATTTTCTTTGTAATATAGCATAAAATTATTAGGACATGCATCTATCTTCTCATATCCTAATCCCAATTCACTCACCATTCTCTTCGATCTGTATAAATTTTCAGGAAACCTTTTTGACTCTGGAAGCATGCTTTTGATTATAGCAATCATTCGATCATAACAACTAACACTCATGTTAAACTCTGACTTCAAGTTTAGGAGTTGTGTTACTGCTGACAATCTCGTATGCTTCTTACAACCATCCCATAAAGGTTCATCGGCATTCTTTAATAAGTTAAAAAACTTCTTAGCTGATGGATTTGGATCCTCTTCCACCTCTTGTACTTCTAGATTTGATCTAGCATGAAAAGCATTCATAACCATATCATGATATGGATTTGTACTTCCTTCAACACGGTCTTGGACAATAGACGCACCATTTGTCCACCTTTCTTCACCATGAAGGGTCCAATTAGTGTACCCATCCATAAATCCATGGTGATACAAGTGTTTTTCCACATTAAATGATATATCCCAATAACGATTCCTACATTTTCCACATGGACAAGGAATGCGCCCTGTTACATCAGCAAATTTCGGATCTCTTTTAGCTACTTGAATGAAGCCATCAACGCAATTTCTAAATTCCTCAATTATACTACCAAATTGATCTTTTCTTCGCAACATCCATCCTTTATCAGGTCTCATTGTCCTTGTAGATAGTTTAAACATTGGTCAACATTATGCTTTTAAGAAATTTGTATTTAAAAAGAATGGATTAAGACTAATTGAAGACATAATTAAATTAAGAACAAAAATTAGTTAAAATAAAGTAAATATTTGTATTTAAAAATAATGAAATAATACCTTGTATTTAAAAAACTTAAAAAAAGTTAATAAGTAAGACATCATTAACATATTTAACATTAAATAAACTTACGAAGATTCATTCATAGCCACTCATCATCTGAGTTATCTAAATCTTTATTTGAATCATCCAACTCCTCGTCTAAATCATTTAGCTTTATGTCTTCATCCATAAGCTCATCATTGTCATTGAAAAATTGATCATTATGCACATTGTGTATCGGATAATTTACATCATCCATGTTTACCTCTTCCATTGGGGCATTATCATCAAACAATTGTATTTCCTCATCATCAAGAGCAATATTTGTCACTCCCATTGATCCATCATCTTGAAAATAATCATTAACAACTTTCTCATTTGAAAAATCCTCATCATTTTTTAATGTCTCAACCATAAATAATTTTGGTCTAACCTTGCTTAAAGAAGAAAAGAGTGTTTGAAATGAATTATTAATGGGAGTGGAACAACAAGAGAGAAAATGATGGGGATTGATGCATTCTTGAGATAAAATTCTGATGGAATTGAATCATAAAATATGATACATTGCAACTGCATATTAATGAAACTTCAAACAAAATATTAATATTATCCACATTATCCCAAACACCCAAGCCCACTAAGATAAAATCCCAAACTATCTTTCCCTTGCAAAATCGTTCTGAATTGATTGGAGCAAAATCCAACTACTGATTGATATATAAAACTGATATAAATTGAAAATCCCTGATGAACATTGATATATAGAATTGATATATATATATATATATATATATATATATATATATATATATATATATATAAAAAAAAATCCTAATTTAATTTTCTTCACTAAATCTGTAACCTTAAAATCACTGATAATTGACCCATAATTGGGAACATTGAAAAGGTCAAACACGGAAGAAAAAAAATCAAGCAAAATGCTAATGATTCCACAATTCCATAGATCTGAGAATAAAACACGACCGAACAACAAGAAAGGTTTGATCGATAACTTTAAAACCTAATTAATCTGTGAAAAACGTGCAAGGAAGAACATTGTGCAGGAATCGATTAAGATGATATGTAAAGTAATGAAGATGCTCAAATTGAAGGTTTGCAACAGTAATTTAAAGTTTACCACTCGATCGAACTAAGGAGGAGCTTTATCCGCGAACTCGAAGTCGACCATAGTTGGCGAACTCGTGTTTCTGTCAAAACAAACGGAGATTCGAATCCGACTTTGTTTACGACATCAAATCCTTTCCCAATTTCAGTAGAAATGAGGTAGAAGAAAGAGTCTAGAGTTTGAGTTGTTTAAGTTGAAATTTGAAAAACTTACCAAGACTAAGCTTCACACCGGATGCTTTCAGAAATTCCACAAATTTTTGAAAATTTTAGACAACAAATTCTAAAATATTCAATTTTATCATCTTATATAAAAAAATACATAATAATATCGATAATTATTTATGGAAATTTTATTTTTTTACTAAAACTAATTCAACATTATATTATTTTTAAGTGTATAATTAAATTAAGTTAAATATTTATATTTTAAAAATAAAATATTTACTTACAATTTAATTTTACTTATAAGATATCATAAATAATTTATTTTATATTTAAAATTTTAAAAAATAAACATATAAAATTATACCTTAAATATAATAAATTTGTAATAATATAAATTAATTAATAATCATTTTATTTCAAATCAATTAACATATGAAAAAAACAGCATAAGAGATGATAAATAATTAAAAGAAATAATTAATCATTTCATTTTAAATATAACTAAAAAGAATTGTTTTAATACTTTTATAACATTTAAATGGAAAATAATAAATATTGTAAATATTATTTATCATTTAAAAAATATATAATAAATATAATTTATAAATAAAAAATTAATTTATATATAATAATAAAGTATATTTTTATAAGTTGTTAATATATCGATAGTTTTTAAATTTTTTTAATAATTTTATTTTGTTTAGAATATTTTTATTTTTTAAATATAAATTATATTTGTTAGTTACGGAAAAAATCTATCTTATTTTATTATATATTTTAATTTATTTATTAATATATATTTATCATTTATATTTCAATATATAATTATATTTAAATTAAAAATAATTTTAGAATATTTAAGCTAAAAATAATATTTAAATATTTAAACTAATATATATATATATATATATATATATATATATACTAAAAATAAAAATAAATTTAGTATGATTGTAATTGAGGGATTAACTATTCAAGTAAATTTGTAGCTATTTTACTACGAAGTAGTTACAATTTTATTTCATCACAAATTAGTAATAAATTAGCTACAAATATATGTTCTAGTTAATTTGTAGGTATTTTGCTACAAAGAAGCTACACATTATTTCCTCGCAAATTAGTGAGGGATTAGTTACAAATATATATTATGATAAATCTGTAGCTATTTTGCTACAAATATGCTACAATTTCATTATTTCCCTATTTTCTCGCAAATTGGAGAGGGATTAGCTACAAATATTTTTCCTTGCTAATTTCTCTAGCAAAATTGATTTTTTCTTGTAGTGATGCCATATGACGAAGAAGATGTTCTAACACCTTCCATTCAACACAATCAGAATTTACAAATTCAACTACAGAAACGCATGCACTTAGACTCAAGGGAGGCAACCGTGTCTACAATAAAACAGTACCACATCAACAATGGGTATATGTTCATGGTTTGGAATTGAAGCCTCACACATACACAGCACGATGCATCAATCATAATAATGATTGTCAATGGCGTTTAAGGGCTGGTAACAGCAAAGTCTAACATCACTAAGAGATCAAGTTTATTAAGGCATACTTGTTTCTCTACAGTACTTTCCCAAGATCTTTGCAATTTTGATTCCACTTAAATGGCTTCATCGTGTTCAATTTAGTGAGGACAAACCTCAATATTCACATTAAAAGCTTGATTACAAACATTAAAAGTTATTACGGCTATTCTATTAGATAAAAAAAAAGTGTGGTTAACAAAAGAAAAAGCCATTACGATGGAGTTTGGTGACTAGGAGCAATCCTATAATGACCTCTCCAAGTGGTTACGAGTTATCTAAGAGACTAATCTTGGGACAATTTTTCAATGCACGAGTTCTCTAGTTAATGTTGATGGCGAGACTAATACATCGTGTTATATTCTAGAACATCTTTTATGGGCATTTTGACTATGCATTGAAGGGTTCAAATATTGTAAACCTGTTGTTTAAGTAGATGAAACCTTCGAACAAGTAGATATCATGTCACCTTGCTAACTACAATTGCTCAAGACGGAAATAAAAGTATATTTCCTTTGGTATTTTCCATAGTAGAAGGTGGGACAATGAGGCATTAATTTGGTTATTTCAACTACTACGAGAGCATGTAATTCCTTAACCAAATCTCTGCTTGATAACAGATATGGGCAAGGCATTTTGTCAACCTTACGCTCAGAAGAAATTGATTGGGAATTAGAAAATCTTCAATCATTGTACTGCACACATCATTTGGCTTCTAACTTCAAAAAAAAGTTCAAAAATGTCGACCTAAAGAAAGACTTCATTAACATGAGTACTATATTTTATGAACTTTGCTACCAAATCCATTAATTTTTATATTCAACCTAAATGTTATTTCATTTACTATGTTTTCACAACTTACGAAGTTAAACAACTAATTTTGCAAGCAAAAATTTCCGTAATGAAGTCCCAATTCCCGCAGGCACTATCTTAGATAGATAAAAATCTTTTACAAAAGTGGTCTCAGGCTTATGATGGGGGAGGGGCGGAGGTATGACCACATGACAACAAACCTAGTTGTGTGCATGAACTCAATGCTTAAGGGAGCTCGATCATTACCTTTCTCTCATGTACTAAAAACAACCTTCAAAAGTACAAAAACATGGTTTATTGAACGAGGCTTGAAGACCAGCTCTAGGTTAAGACCTTGTCATAAATATCCAAAAGACATAATTGCCCTACTTCAACAAAATCAACAGAAATAAACATTTTGTCATGTTCATTGGTACAATCGAGAGAAGTTTGAATTCAATGTGCTAGAGATATCAACCCCTTACCAATATCAGCCTAAACCAGTTTCATTCAATTTCATATTAAAAGATTGGTGGTATGATTATGATCACTTTCAAGCAAATCGCCTACCATCTCATCACGTCATAATTGTTTATTCTTTTTCTCATCTACCCTTAACGAAATTTACTGATCATGTATACTGTCTCCATACGATAAATAAGGCTTATAAAGTCCAATTCCATCCACGATAAAATGAATACTATTGGTTAACCTATATAGGTCCAAATTTCACATCAAACCCTCAAACGCAACGTAAGGCATCAAGACGACCAAGCACTACTTGAATCCATATCGAAATTAATCAACCAATTCCGGATAAACCAAAAAACTGTTTTTACTCCCGTATTGAAGGTCACATTATAGGGGTCAATTTCCATTTCGACAATGAATTGTATTGCTTTGTAATTTTAATAACTTTGTATTACAATTCAGACTTGTATTATCTTTTATTAATCAATCATCTTATACAACGATCATATCTTCTAAATTTACTTCTTGTAAATTTAAATTTCGTCCAACTGGATGTATTCACTTTGGAGTGACTAATTTACATTACAATGTTATATAGTATTTTATACAAAAATTAGCCTTGTAATCGATTACAATTAAGTCATAATCAATTATAAGCTCCTCAAGGTCCAAAACTCTTTAGTAATCAGTTCCATGGTCTTCGTAATTGAATCGTCCTAGTCGACCGGGGCTCGACTTGATTCTTGAAGATGGATAAGACATCCCAAAATCAACCTGAAGTGTATGGGCCAAGAATTGGGTTTAAGTCCATCCTTCTACTAGATGATATTTTATTGAAAGATACTATTGTAGAGAAGAGAGGGGATATTTTGTGAGTCAGTTATTACTTTTGTGAGTACTTTGCCTATAAATTAAATGTTACTCCTAAGGTTAGGGGGAACGATTTTTCTGGCCTCAATGCTCTTTATTTTACACTAGGTCAGGAAAGTTCTTTAAATTTTTGTCTTCTGTAAAAGACACTCAGTTTTTTGTTGTAACAGTAATAAATTACAGAAACCCAGAACCCATTTTCAAACTCATGAGAAATAATTTTTGCACTGTAATCAAGCTTCAAGTGAACTCTTCAAACCGATTGAACGATTTCATTAATTGTATCACATATTTTTTATATGTAATATTTTTTTATTACTAATAACTAATATGTACACAAAAGAATAAGATACTATCAATAGATATAAAGAGATGTAAATATGAAACCTTTGAATACTATATCTTCTTTATAAAAAAAATAATCACAAAAATAAAATCACTCCTTGCAAGACAAAAGCTAAATGTCAGTGACCCAAATCAATACAAAAAACTTATGAGGCTAAGTGCTCGTTGGGCGAACTGATTCACTTAACAAGTAAAATTTGTGAAGCCAAGTGATTGTTGGACAACCTAATTCACTGCACGAGTGAAAATTGTGAGGCTCAATGGTCGTTGGGCGGGCGTACCCGCTAGGCAAACAGGAATTGCGAGAGCAAGTGGTCGTTGGGTGAACTGACTCGCCTAGCGAGTAATTAATATTTTTTGTAAAGACAAATATCGGGTTGCCTGTAACATCCCGACCGGATATTACGGATTTAAATTATAAAATAAAGAAAAGTAATTAAGCCGCAATTATAAAACCTCATTTCCCAAAAGCGCGGGAAATTTATAACATTTTATTACTTCCAAATGAAAGGAAGCCAATCTCGTAAGAGTTTACAAGATATCAAAATAATATAAAACTCTCAGGCTTTCCCCCACTCCGCAACTAAGCCATATAAAATTATTTCACCACCAAAGAACCTGCCACACATATCAGCCACCAAAACTTGCATACATAAGACTCGAACCCAAGTTCTCACACAAAATTAAAGTACCCTCAACCACTTGAGCTAGTACTTTTTACATCATATCAATCAATATTTAATGTCATAAAGCTCTCACTACTCGTATTTATTAATTAATTAATTAATTATTTAATTAATTAATTTTCACGGGTCTTACATTGCCTCTCAACTTGAAAATTTTGACTATGAAGGGATCTGACCTTCTGGACTATAATTTTTTGAAAAATAATCTTAGTCTAGAATTGAATAGTAACACCTATTGCCTTAGATGAAATTATCTTTTGAATAACTTTCGATCATGATATTTTTTAACACTTTCTTTGTAAATCTTAAAGCTCTTATAAGCATTTTGTCTCATCTCTTCTAATTCTAACAATTGCAATTTTGTTTTTTCTTCCGCCAAAGAAGGATCAAAAATTAATAATTTCAATGCCCAATATGCCTTATTTTCCACCTCAACTAGTAAATTACAAGTTTTGTCATATACCAACTGATGAGGGAACATCCCAATTGGGGTCTTCATCCAATTGTCATGATTTTGCTATCCATGGTTTTTTTTTTTATAAGCAAAAAATTATATTAAATGAGCTTTTAGAGGTGCTTTAAATCTTATACAAGGAAAAAGATAAAGAAAAAGAAAAGTGAAGTGTTCTTCAATCTAAATATTCATAAAGACTCATTTTTTATATATATGAGCACTTTCTCACAAAAGTGAATATTTCATTCATCATCATGAAAATATTCTAGTAGATATAAGACAATGATCTCTAAAAAAACACAATATGTGTCTTCTAATTTCATCTTACACTTCCGCTTATAAACAATTACCCTGTTAGCATAGGCTTTGTTCAAGTATTACTCTCAAGTTCACTAGTGTATAAAGTGTTATCCCACCTGGGTTATTTTGATCTTTTACTCAAATGGCCATTCCATGTTTTCTTCATCTCTATGCAATTTGTTTCCCTTGCAGATTTCATCTTTTGCTCATACAACATGCCACGAAAAAAAAAAAAAAAACTCCATTTCTAATTGTCAAATTATAAGTTTGTTTTTTCTATTGTCGGTCTTAGCAACATTTCAAACTCTCTTGCACAAGTTTCTAACATGTTGTAGAATATATCCCTTTTCTCTCAATAGTTATCCGTCAAATTATATCTTCAAAAGATATAAATCTTGATTAAAATGTTTGAGAAATGTTAGAAAACATCATCTGAACCAAAATTGTCTTTTGATGTAAATAGTTAACTTAGATTAACTTTTGATATATAATTTTCATTGTGTAATAGAAATCATATAGAGAATATTTAAATATTATAGTAATGAGATAGGAGACATTAATTCATTTATTAGTGTACAAAAAAACTATTTCATTAGGATTTAAAAAAAAACATTTGAAGTACTTTTAAACTTCAATAGTTTTCTTTTTATAGTGTTTTAAAATTATTTTTTCTCAATACATTTGCAAATTTTGTAGATATTTTAGTTGTAATGAAATTTTTTTGTGTGTAATTATATAATATTTTATATAATTATTTTGCATTTATCCAATTGTTATTTGATATTCTTATTTGAATTTATACATTTATAATATTTTTTAAATATTTGATATTGAAAAATGAGAATACATTTTATTAATATTAAATATATGATACTATTATATTTTATTTGTTGTATTTATTATTTTTTATAAAAATTAATTAATTGATATTAAAACAACAAAATGTAAACGTGAGTACGATGTATTTATTAACCGATGAAGATGACGATAAAATAAAAATTATACATTCATTAAGTATGAGGATAAATGAAAATTAATTTTGATTTCAACGGTGAAAATTAAATAATAAGACATGTCGCCCACACGGTCATCTTTAATATTTTTCTATACTTAAAATTCATATAATTTATTCCGAATATTATTTATTTTAATATTTGAAAAGTTATTTCCAATTTACTAAAATAATTAGTTTCAAATACTATATGCTTATTTGACTAGCTTAGATTTTTTTATATTTTGAATAAATGATTGATTTAGTTCCTAAAATTGTCTATCAAAATCATATTAATTTATAACAAAAAAAATCAAGTATTTTTAAATTTTAAAGTTTACTTAAGTTCTTAAAATTAATTTAGTATTTTTTTTATTTTGGCCCATATTAATATGTGTAATTATTATTATTATTATTATTACGAAAAGACTAAAGTAAAAAACTTAATTTTAGGATATAAATAAAAATAATTTCATAAACTTTTGCTACGTTCATATTTTTTCAAATAATTGAGAATATTCTATTTTCAAACCCTACTTTTATTCTTAATATTTTTTATTTTTATTTTGTAAATCTTATAATAAAATTAAGTAATATTAAGTATTTCCAAATTAAATGATTATACTTTTATTTGAATGAGAAGGAATTACAACAACATATTGTCATCAACTACATAGCGTTTTTCCTCCTTTGAATGTTTGGAATCAAATTTTGACATAATAATGTTATTTATATTATACATTAAACTCGATAGTGTAAAAAGTAAAGCAGTGAAAGAAATGATTAGAAACAAAGTAGATGAAGGAGCATAGATAATTAATAATTAAAGATCTTATGCCATGGAAATTAAAGATCTTCTACCAAATTTAATTGCTATGCATTTGTAACTATTATGGTAAGTGTGGATAGATGATCAAATAATAATATATAATTAATAGAATAGTTTTATGAAGTTAAGTTATACTTTATTTCTAATTTCATAACACTAAAAATTTAAAGGGAAAACCCACAATCAAAATGTTTTTTAATTAAGAAAAAAAGAATTAATATAAAATAATAATCACATAAGATGTCTAACTCATATATAATGGGAGATGAGCGGCGGAGGTTGAAAGGGGTAGGTTGGGCCACGGCCCCCCCTTTTTTTCATTATTTTATATATTTTTTAAAATTATATAAATTTTTAAATTTTTTTAAATTATTTGTATTTTTTAAAATTAAATAATATTATATTCAAAATTAATAAATTACAATAATAAATAATAAAATATAAAATTAAATATATAAAGAAACAAAATTATTAAGATATTTTTTATTTTCTCTCTCATTGTCTTTTGAGTTTTTTCATTCTTCTCTCCTGCTTATTTATTTTCTTTTGTTACTAAAAAAATGTTAGACATAAACTCAATATTTCTATCCTATTTTTTCATATTTTTCTTTCATTATTAAATAAATAAGAGGTAATTTTCTCTTGTCTCACTTGATAGTGAATTATTTATTTAACATTTAGCATTATTTTTTATCTCATGACCTTTTTGTATATTATTTTTTATTAATATAGAAGAAAAAACAATGTTGTATATTGAGAACTACGTTTAATAATTTTAACAACAATTGACATAAAAAAAATACTATTAAACATTTGAGAAAAAATTGTCTCCCTTCCTCTCGGCCTACAATCTTCTATAACACTTAAACATATTTATATTAAAAAAAAGTTTTAAATAATAAGTGACTAAAAATAATTAGTTACTACAATATTAATTTAGATACTAAATTATAAAATTAAAAATTATTAATATCTAAAATAATTTTTATTATAAATAAAAAATTATAATTAGTTTTTAGTAATACAAATTGTTTCTAAGATAAAAATGGGATGTTACAAACAATGTATTAGATAAATATTTTTTTAATTAAAATTTATTATAAATAAATATTTTAAAGATATAAGTTATATTATAATTATATTTGTAATGAATGTTTTTTTTTAATATATAAGTTATATTTTAAATTTATAATGAATAATCTATATCATCATTGCCTCTTCTTCTATTCATGGTAGTTACTACAGTTTCACTGCCCCAGGACTTCCTAGTGTTGGCAAGGTTGTTTCCCCTTCCACATAAATTTTCAAACTATAGTTATGACCATAGATCTTTGGGCTCCAACAAAATTTGCAAAAGAAGTGGAAGAAGAATTGATATTGATGATGGTACGTAGCTTAGAGGTCGAGCACAAGCAAGTGGAGAACTCCAAAGACAGCCAAGTAAAGTAGAGAACTCGACAAGACAGTCAAGTAGCAAGGAGCACTCGGCAAGACAGTCGAGTAACGATGAGAGGTCGGCTTGACAACCAAGTAGGTTAGAGAGGTCAGTAAGATATTCAGATAGCCTGGATAGCGCGATGAAGAAGGTGAACAACCCACATAGCTCACTAGAGCAGGTGAACAACTCAAAAAGCTCAGTGGGGAGCCTAGGTAGCTCAGTGGAGCATGTAGATAGCTTAGATAAGTTGGTGGAGCAAGTGGAGACATTGGATAGCTCAATGAGGCGTTTGGAAAGCTCAATGGTGAAAATGTTAACCTTGGATAGCTCCGAAATCTGCAAAGATGTGTTTGTTATTCAAAGGTATTTGCAACTGAGAATTGAAAATGAGGTTATAGGCAATGCAGAGCTACAGACAAGCTTAGAGAGAAGAAAATAGGTTTGATAGAAGCAACGCTTGGAACTTGAAAAAGATATTTCAAAATTGCAAGAACAGTAAGCTGAAAAGGATTTGAGAGTTGCACTGAAGGTGCAAGGTGAGAAGTGGCGACTTGCAATGGATGAGGAAATAGATGCGATTGAGCACAACAATACGTGGATTTAGTCGATTCAACCTATTGATAAGAATCTGGTTGAGAACAAATTGGCTACTAAGATAGCAAGGAACCCGATTAGTACCAAATAACCAAAGAGAAGGACAAGTCAGTCTAAGAGAAGAACAAGTCAGATAAAGAGAAGATTTAGTTGATTATGAAGAAAGCAAAGAACTTGGCTATTGATGGAAGGGACATGCATAATATGAGAAGGGTTACTTCATGTGGAAAGTCGAGATGAAGATCAAAGGGGTCGATATGAAGGATAGAAGCATTTAAGTTTACGAAGGAGTATTGTTCGATTTAGGATAAACTTAAATGAATTAGCCATTGAATTCTTAATAATAGTTAATGAGTTAGTCGTTGTAGATAGTTACTGAAGTATACTAACCATTTTGAATACAACGGTCAAATATAAATATATATATATATATATATA
>Ga0214542_1001627_pt1 | contig 46190 bp, 26 predicted proteins | sample CNSS1metaG_FD_160096 | JGI IMG/M metagenome (GOLD analysis project Ga0214542, IMG submission 160096) | Root nodule microbial communities from cowpea collected in UCLA plant growth center, Los Angeles, California, USA - CNSS1 | ecosystem: Host-associated > Plants > Roots > Nodule | place: USA... | reverse complement strand
TGTGTTTCGTGTTTTTTTTTTGGGTTAATGAGTTAATTTTGATTGAAAAAATGTTATTCATGGATATTACATGTCATTATGACAAACGAATCCTGGTATAAGTATTTAAGCACGTATCTTGATTTTGATGATAATAATTGAATAGGGTATAGATATTATAATATTGATTTTTAAAATTGAGTACATATGTTTTTTCTTATATCTATCCTCATTTTAAATTATTAAAGTGCTTTTAATTTTTTAGATCATCTAAAAATTTATATAATCTTTTCTTTAGACATCAATTTCATATCACTTTTGATATTTATTCAATTTTCTTTAATATATTTATATAATTATAATTTAGTTTGATATTTAATATTAAAGAAAAAAACAAATATATATTATTTTTGTATTTAATACTTAACAATATGATATTCTTTTACAATGACTTTAGTTTTTTTAAAATACTTATTTAATTAATATTTATAATACTAAATAGATAAATATAGCCATCAATACAAGTATACATGTTTTTTAATGAAAAATATAGACGAGAAAAAAATTAAATATGATCAATGAGTATGGAGACGAGGAGGTAAATCAATATTTACTTTAAAGAAGGAGATTGTTAAACTCAAATTCATCACACTTGATTGTCATCTCTAAATATCATTATTATAATATTATTGCTATCAATTTGATCTAATTACTTCTTAAAAAATAATATTAAATTCAAAATATTTAAAATAATGAAACAAAATTGAAAAAAAAAAAACTATCATAATAGCATAATCAAAAGACATTTTAAATTAATCAAATTTTATATTTTAATGTCATAATAAAAAAAAGTGTAACTGAGAAGATAAATATCATTAAAACAGGTTAATCAAATTCATAAAGAAAATTATTATCTAAAGTTAATATGTCACATTAACAAAATAATTACTAAAATAAAAAACTGGTTGGCAATAATGTGTGCTATCGGATTTATGCTTATATATTGTTAATAAGCTATTACATTACTCCGCCTTAACACATACTACAAAGACATTGTTCTTGCATGATTGAGATACACTTGTAATTGGTCTCGACAAGAAACACTCTTCGATGTTCCTCTTCTTCATTGTAAATTTGAGATGTATCCTCCTATCCAATTATGAAGATCATGATGTCCTTCCTATGAGCTCTCTAACATTTGAACACTCGAGATGCCTACAATAACACTTTGATGCTCAAGTTAAGTATGTATGTTTGACAATAATAAATGATAGAATGAATACGTAAGAGTTACCTCATAAATATTGTTATTTATATGTGAAAGCCCATAAGATACTGTGAATAAAATTGTTCACAAGGCAATTGTTTTGTATTCATTCTAGCATTTATTATTGTCATACACACATACCTAACTTGAACATTGGAGTTCCTTTGTAGGCATCCAAACCATTCGAAGGTTGGAGAGCTTATAGCAAGGACACCTTGGCCTTCATAAGTGGATAGGAGGATAATCTTGGATTTACATTAGAGAAGAGGAAAATCCATGAGTATTTCTTGTGGAGACCAATTGCAAGTGTATTTCAATCTTGCAAGAACATTTGGCACTCACCGTGAGATCGAGGTATGTTTTAGAGGAATGAATGATGTCAATCAGAAGTATGCTGAATAACGACAAGCAACTAGAGACAAAAGAGCTAGTTAACAGCTCGACCAAGATGGCTTTATTGTTGGAGTTGCAAAAGGAGTTGAACGAATTGGAGAAATATATTGTAGAGGAAAATGTGAGGATGAAAAGAATACTTGAAGAGGTTGAATTGGAGAAGGTTCAGCATGAGCCAACTAACACAACCCACAACATCGCCTTCTCAGGTCATTACCGAGACTATGGAGTAAAGCGCCCACAACATAAACTAATGAATAAATAGCATCGTAAACACCCTCATGACCCTTTCATGAAGTTGTAGGCATCCATTCATGGATGAGACTTAGCAATCAAAAGTCTTTAACAATAGATAGGTACGATGGCAACACCAACCTGAATGAGCACATTGATATCTATGTCACTTAAGTCAGCTTGTACACCACCAAAAATAGACAGATCAAGGGCACAACCTTAAGTTGGTTTAACAAACTCCATCTTTCTCTATAGGCTGCTTTAACACATTGGTGGCGCATTTTAGCACTCAATTTGCCACAAGCTGACCTCATTACCTCACATCCATAGCAATCAAAAGCGCCCACAACATAAACTAATGAATAAATGGCATCGTAAACACCCTCATGACCCTTTCATGAAGTTGTAGGCATCCATTCATGGATGAGACTTAGCAATCAAAAGTCTTTAACAATAGATAGGTACGATGGCAACACCAACCTGAATGAGCACATTGATATCTATGTCACTTAAGTCAGCTTGTACACCACCAAAAATAGACAGATCAAGGGCACAACCTTAAGTTGGTTTAACAAACTCCATCTTTCTCTATAGGCTGCTTTAACACATTAGTGGCGCATTTTAGCACTCAATTTGCCACAAGCTGACCTCATTACCTCACATCCATAGCAATTGTTAAGATATGGTAGGAGAAGGGAGAGTCGTTACATGTGTTTGTGGAACTATTCAACAAAAATAGATTTTAACATTCGTAATCTAAATCAACAAGTGGGATTGCATAATATGATGATAACCTTACGACAAGGGTCGATCATCGATAGCTTGTGCAAGAAATCTGTTGTGGATTTAGATTAGCTAAGACAAAAAGCAACTAAATTCATGCAACTTGAAGAGCTAAAAGTGATGAGTCCATGACTCACATTAAAGTTTTAGAGGACCTAACAAGGAGAGCGACTAGAAGCATGACTAGAAGGGAGACCTTTAACCCTTCTTCTCTATCTGTATTTTCTATTTCATTATGTTTACTTGACTTGACTTAAGTTGACATATTAACCCTTTTGCTCATTTGTTTTGTAGGACAAGTTAGTGCCAACTTGGAGAAGTGTAACACTACTTAGAGTGAAAGAGAGCATCACCTTTAGAGCCAAACACTTGGAGTGAATATTTGGAGAGTCTTAGATGACAAGGTTGACCTTTTCCATCTTGAAGGTCAAAGGCGCCACTTTGGAGGCTTGGAGACCAAGCTAGAGGGATTGTCGTGAAACAAGTTTTTTTTTATCAAGACATTATTTTTTTAAACACCAATTGTCAAATGCAAATGATATGAGTTTGCAAATGATGACAACATATGCGTAGATGTTATGTGTTAGCAAGATGATATGCGAATGCAAAGTAGGATTTGTTTTTTTTGAAAACTAACTAAGTATATTCAAATATGGACAACATGTGAATGCATGCTATGTGTTATACAAATGACATGAGGATGCATCTTATGCATTTGACACTATGAACATGGTCTCACAAATGTAGACATAATATGAATGTAATGCATATTTGTGCCCCAAAGGGCACTTATGCACATGACATGGTGAAAATGCAACATACTTATGCAAAATATACAATTAATTTGTACCATAAGATGTATGTTTGAGCCTTAACAGGCCTTTATTCATATAATGTGATTAATAATGATGAATTTGAAAATTAATTACATGGTGTCATTAATAATAAAGTGGTTAAGAGAATTATGAAGGTATAAAACATGCTCCCATTGTGTCCTATAAGATGTAGAGAACTTATTTTTTGGTCTATAGGCATTTTACATAATTATTCCATGGGTAGCTCTAAATAACCTCACAAGCCTCTAGAGCTGAAGTAAACCTCAAGAAATAATTCACAACGACATGCGACCTAACAAATGTGGCATGTTAGGCTAGATGAAGTCTTTCCAATAGTTAAGTAGATTTGAGATCTAGCATAAGAATTGTTGGACCTCCACTCCTTATGGCTAACTCAGGTTCGGGTATAGGACCCCAATATTAAAATGAAGGCACTAGCTTACCATGTGTATTGTGTGAAAAGAGCAACCTAAGACTACCTAAACCCACACCTGCAAAACAACCAAAAAATTCCAGGCAGATATAACAATTTTTGTCTATCCTTAGATTCAATAATTTCATTATATAATCATATGAGAACGTCCAAGTTAATAAAGATGACATTAATACAAACACATAAAAAAATATATATACATGAATTAAAACAAAAAAGTTAAGGGAAAAAATATTTAAAATTAACATATATTTTTAAGTTTCATGTCCAAGTTAATGTTCAATTGAAGCACGTAGTTATTTGTAAAAGACTCTTTGAGATGATGAGTTAAAATTTGAAATTTTAATATTTTTAATTATCAAGGGAATCCGATATGAGAAGTTGAGAGAGTTTGAAAGAAAGTAAAAGAAGATGAAAGAGAGAGAAAGAAGTGAGAGAGAGAGGAGCGGGAAAGATGGCTCGAAGAGGAGAGGAAAAACAATGAAGAGAAAGAGAAAAAGAGTAAGGGAGGAGAGGGAAAAAAGAGAAAAAGAAAATATTGAGAAAAGAGAAAAAGAGGAAAAAGAAAATATGCTCAAGGAAGAAGTGCTTCTACAACCCCTTCAATTTCTCCAATATTAGTTGAATCCAAGATGGTAAAGAAAGTTTTTCATTCCTTAAATTCTTTTCCATTCATTAATTCTTCTTTATTTATTCCAAACTTCTCTCTTGAAAATATTCCGATAAAAATTAAAGTACCAACTTTTGAAACTACAGTTACTTTTGTTGGAACCTAATTTTCTTTTCAAATTAATTGCATTTGACAAATTACTCAAATTTCACAATGTTGCATAAAGATAGTAATTGACTATTCCATCAATATATTTTAATAATGGTGTATAATATTATGCTTTTCTATCGAAAATACTTGCCATTTGGTAGTGTAAATAAACTTGTTAAAATAAGTTACAATGCAACATTCACATTTAATTAATTACGAGTAGGATACATTTACTTTGAGAGAAGTGAAATTACTTTATCTTACCCTTTTATCTCACTTTAAATTTATTTTCACCTCACTATTAATTTATTGTTTGGATTAACTAGATAATTGAGATAGTTAATTTTTAGAAAATCATTAATATCTCTTCGGTTAATTTTTTCTCTTTACTCTTCATTAATATATATTCAATAAATTCATCTTCATTATTCAAAATTACACACTCCATACAGAAAATTTATTTTCAGTTTCAAAAAAAATTGGGATAACTTAATCCTTTTTATCTTTGTTCATTCTCTAGGCAGTAGTACAATAGGAAAGTGTCATTTATTTAACAACGACTATGAGAGAATGCAAACAAGACTGAATTAGAGATTTTATAGTGACTATGAGATGCTAAGATTATGAGCTTAATCCTATGTGAGTTGGAAGATTGAAAAAGATGATTCAATATAGAAAAAATAGTGTTAGACGTGTCTAATCTATGTTTTGCCATAATCATTTGATGCTTTTATTGTCTAATGAAGCCATTTAATGCTTTTATTGTCTAATGAAGCCATTTGATGCACTCGCCTGATGGTATATTCTATTTTGCATCATCTAATGCTATTCATCTGATATGCATTGTCTAGAGGACCTCAACAACACTATCATCTAACATGTTGAAGGGTACATTTGAATTAGTTGCTAAGCACGATTTTCTAGGAGATGAAAGTAGTTTATGATCTTATTCTATGTGAAATTCAATGGACATTTTCACATAAGATAACTTTGGAAACATTCGAGTTAATGTTGTGTTTTACAAAGTTAAATTTTTTTCTAAGCCCATAAATCTCTACATGAAATCTCTACATAGAAATTTGCTTTAATCTATACTTTTTGAATTATGATTTCAAGATCTACAATCAATAAATGTATTGTTCTTTAAATTTCTTGCAGGGAAGATTTTACTTTAATCTATACTTTTTGAATTATGATTTTTCTTTTTATGATTATTTTACAACAATTGTTTATAACCAAATCTTATGTTTTTAATTAAAATTCTTACTAGATTTTTTATAATCTCTTGTTTAAGTGAGGAGTAATGACTTTACATGGTTAATGGTTAAACATGTGAAGTCTATATTGCACTACATTCATATACACAAGAATGATTGTAGTGTGAGTAGAATCTTGCTTAAAATAAGTAGGAAGCTAGATGAAATAATTTCTTCGTTAACTAAAACATACACCAGTGCAAAAAAGACTTTCTGCCGCAATTATTTTGATCATTTGGCCTCGGTTTAAGACATGAGGAATATTCAGCTTTCTGCCTCGGTTCTCAACCGAGGCATATCCCATCATTACTACCTCGGTTCTGATGGCAACCGAGGCGTAATATACGTTAAAAATTAAAAACAAAAGTTGCAGAAATCATCTTTCTCTCATCTTCTCCGACCTTCCACTCCAGCCTTCCACACCATCTTCACCACACAAATGACGTCAAAGCAGTGCTAGCGGAGCAAATCGAGAAGCGCGACCACAGGCAGATCGAGAACGATACAATACCTTTGAACCACCATTGGCATAACTTCGTTCCTGCACTCACAAAACAAACTAGTTCTTTTTCCAAAATCTCATTGCAGCAAGATAGAACGAACCCAACAATCAAGAACGCGCCATGGGTTTTGCACGCCAGAAAACTCAACGCTGCAACATTTGAACCAAGCGATCACAAACCCTAATCGCGAGATTCACTACATAGCAACGCATCCATCAGATCTTCATAACCACCGCAACCAAAGTCACGAACACAACAACATCACGAACCCATTAAGAATGCAACACTTTAGCCACTCCATTATGAGGGTTAGGGATTTTGCGCACCAGAGGAAGGAGATTGAGTGTTTCTGGTTTTAAAGATTTTTATCCCACCTTCTGCCTCGGTTCAATTGAAAATCGAGGCATATCACCATCTTCTGCCTCGCGTCCTAACACTTGAAACCCTACAGTCCGAAAAAAAAGAAAAAAAATTTGCTGACACTTTACTACCTCGGGTCAGTAGCAACCAAGGCATAAATTGACTTTACTGCTTCGGGTCAATAACAACCGAGGCATAAACTGGCTTTACTGCCTTGGGTCAATAACAACCGAGGCATAAAACATTGCATAAATTAAAAAATTGCCACCGCGTGTTTATATGTCTCGTTTCCGCTATAACCGAGGCATAAAGCTCGAGTTAGAAAGTCCAAAATGCACTAGTGATATATGCATGCTAGTTTAACAAAAGAGGTAAAAGAATAGATAAGACAATGCATTATTTGTGGTTGCACGTATGAAGTCTAAAAAGGATCTTGCTTGTGTACAATGGAAAAGTGAGAAACTTAACAAATTAATTGAATGGTTGTTTAGTTAATTGGAATATCTATTTGGAAATTGACTGAGTGATAATCACATTGTAGCCAATGAAGAATTCAGTTATTGAAGAGCTGAAGTGCTAACCCGTGCTTTTATATTTGGTTTTATTTGTTTTTATAATTTTATTTCTTTTACTTTTTAAACACCCTTTATTTATTGCTTATATTTCAAACCTTTTTTTCGAATTCTTATAAGTATTTCCCTTAATGAAGTTCTTGCACCAGAGTCATTGTTTAGCTTAATCCATTTTATATTATTATGTTTACTCTCTATACAACAATGCATAAAGTAGTGACATTTATTTGATATTATCAATGATAATTTTCAAATTTACTGCATTTAATGCATCCATCATTATTAAGCTTTTCAAATGAAAGAAAGACATCAAAAAAGAGTTGAAGTTGTTCAATGGCCAAAACCAATTTTACAATGACCACTTTGTTAAGAATATACATAAAGCTAAAACGCTACTAAAATTTCTAACCCAACTAAACCTTCAAAGAATAACTTTGTTTATGTTCGATCAACAACAATCTAGAGGAGAATACCAGTCTTTGATGAGTCATTATTTTCTCCTATTTTATTGCCTTTTTTGTGTTCATCTTTATCGATGTTTGGTGCTTAATTGTCTATTTTTAGTGCATTTTCATCAATTGGGCTTCATTGCGCCATTATTCCGAATTTTGATTAATTTGACATTAATTTGTCTAATTTTTGTTTCTAATTATTTTTAGGTATTTTGTGAAGCAATTTTGGAGCTTGGATGCTAATCATAAGATCAAGAGAGAGTTGTCATGTCATTTCCACATCATTTCCATGTCTGTGCCTTGTCAATCAGACAATCTACATCATTGGGGCAACATTTTCATCCCATAGTGACATTTTTGTAATTTTGTTGACCAGAATGACAATTTTGTAAATATGTGGGTCTGTAGTAATGTGACCACGAGTTTAGGTCTTCTTTTTCATGTGGCAGCCAACATCTTCTTTCTAATACTCCATTTTCACGTTTCTTAGCTTTGGTTGGTAACTCATGGAGGTTTCTTCTTCATTTTTCACGTTTTAACACTGATTATTAACATTTTTATGCATTATTGACAACACTCATTGTGGATTTTACGTTTTCTACACATTTGGCAGCTTGAGCATTTCGTTTTTTGATTTTTAATGACTTGGAACATCATCCATCTATAAGGTTTTCGTTTTGTATGATACAACAACCATTTTGGTTCCATTGAAGCTTTATAAATCTCATATTGGTCTTGAATTGGCGTTTCCATATAATCCAACTTGGGGTTTGATGTTCTGTTTTGGTTGTTTACGTTTTTGAATGTTCTCCCATGAGGTATTTCAGTTTTGAAGTATTTAATTACTCCATTTCCTTGGCTTGCTAAATTCATGTATTGATTCCTTGATGAAAAATGCAATGAAGCTTTGAGGTTTTGCTGGTTTTGTTAATTATGCCATCCCTTTATGTTGAATTCATGGAGTGTATGTAGTTCATCTATTTATGCTTAATTTATAGATTAAGTGCATACGTTTGGGTTAGGCTATGTTCATGCTTAATAGATATAGCTTGGCTGTTACAAATTCATGGATGCATGCATTTCTTAATTGCATAATGAAACTGGATTGTATCTTTCGCTTAGTGGGTTATTATCTAGTGGATTGAGAGTAGGCAGAGATGTTAATTTGGTGGCCTATGATAAGTGGAATTGTATTTGAATCAAGGAAGTCAGTACATTTTAATCACTGTTGCATTTCATTTAATCTATTGTTAGCATTTGAATCTGCCAAACCCCTCCCATTTGTGTTGAATTGTAATTTGGAAAGCTTTGATTGAAAACAATGGTCACTAAGAGATGACCTTGGGTTAACTCCTGAGTATTGCATTTATATGTTCTATTTGGTTGGGTATGACTTCGATCAAATTTGATGTCGTTGTCGGGGACCAACATTTTCGTTCAGAGTTATTTTCAGTGTTGTTTTGTCTTATGTTATGTTTGTGTGTGTAGTTTCGCGATATGTTGAGTTAAGTGTGGTTGAAGTTTGATGTGCATTGTTTTGTGTTGTTATTGTTTTGTTCAGTGCTACCATTACAATGTTTCTATTTCAGTGAGTGTGTGTTATTGTTAGAGGCATTCTAATAGTGTTTGTAGTAGAAAAATTGTGTAGGTTTTTAGCAAAACTTCAAACGCCTATAACTTTTGCTCCAGTTATCGAAACAGGCCAAAATTTATATGCATTTAGGGTAGAATTTGATTTTCTTTGCAAGCGGGTAGACCATTTCAGAATCTCCAAATAAATTTGTTTTCCTATTTAACTTATTTTTTCTTGGTTTTTCCTATTTTCAATCAGACTTTATATGTTTTGTTCGTGTAGTTAGAATTTGAATTTGGGCTTCAATTTTTTTGTGATACATGTTCATGATTTTAGGATTTTTTTCAAAAATTTTTAGTCCAATATGAGGTACTTCGATTTATGCCATTTTTACCCCTTGGTTGACTTTTTGTTGATTTTGCTGTTTTGGATTGATTGGTGCATGACTAGGGGGAATCCTGTATTTTACAATCATTGGATCATGTAATTGATAGGACCTTCCATAGAGGAGTTAAGCGTCATAGGAATTCATAACTACATCCTACATATACTGTGACTTTTCCTGATTCTCTTTATACTCCTATTTCTAAGCATTCTGATCATTCTGTGCATTTTGAGTATACTGAGCATTTTGATTTTCATTTTGATACCAATAACATGGCTCAACCTCCACCTCATGAGAGGACAATGAGTGAGCTTACCACACCTGAGTTCACTTATGATTCATTGTGCATTTAGTATCCTAATGAGGAAGTCCCTTATGTTTTGAAAAATGGATTAATCCATTTGTTGCCAAAGTTTCATGGTCTTGCAGGTGAGGACCCGTGTAAGCACTTAAAGCAATGCCACATTGTGTGTTCTACCATGAAGCTCGTGGATGTCCAAGAAGATCATGTGTACTTGAAGGCTTTATCTCATTCCCTTGAGGGCAACGCAAAATATTTGTTGTACTACCTTGCACCCAGGTCCAACACCAGCTAGGATGACTTGAAGAGATTGTTCTGGGCCAAATTCTTCCATGCTTCTAGAATCACAGTCATAAGAAAAGAGATTTTTTGGCATCAAGCAATAGTTTGGGAGAGCCTCTACGAATATTGGGAGAGGTTCAAAAATTTATGTTCTAGTTGCCCTACCATCAGATATTTGAGAACCTGCTTCTTCTACGAGTGGTGGTGCTCTTGGTAATTCGACCCCACCAACAGCGAGGCAATTGATTGAGAACATAGCCTCTAACTCTCAACAATTTGGCACAAGACATGATCCCATTGTTGTTAAAGGGGTTCGTGATGTAAAAGCTTCTAAGTACACTAAGAAGTTGGAGACAAAGATCAATTCTCTTACCAACAACACTAGCAGAACCATGATTTATCCACTAACAAATACAATCTAGGTTGGAGAAATCACCCCAATTTAAGATGTGGCAACCAACAACAACAACAAAACCAACAGGTTCAAAATGTGCATCTACCTTCTTACCAACAACAAAGAGTTGCACCTGCATAAGCTGCCCCAATTGCACCTGCACATGTTTATGCACCCACCCTAGCTTTTACTACACCTTCATCTTCTACTTCATTGGAGGAGTTGGTGAGGATGATGACCCTTCAAAATATGCAATTCTAGTATGAGACTAAAACCTCAATCCAAAGTTTGACAAATCAAATGGGGAAATGGCCATTTAGTTATACTAAGCACAGACTCCAAATTTTGACAAGTTGCCATCACAAATAGTGGAATGGTTTGTTAAAAGAATAATTGGTTTCCTAGGAGTGGTTTGTTAAAAGAGTATTCAATGAGTTAGTCAAGTGCATATATGAACCCAAAGAATATTCAAAGGATTAGCCAAAAATGATAATGAGCCCAAGTTGTAACACCCCGGCCGGATATTACGAATTTAAATAATAAAATAAAGAATAATAAATACTTCTCAATTAATAAAACTTTATTTCCCAACAACACGGGAAATTTAGAACTTTATTTACTTTCAATAATGAACAAAAATCCATAAGTATCAGTAAAATTATAATTATCCAAAAGTTCAGTAATATCATTAATTACAATTTATTTGAAATCATAAAAAAACTATATAAAATCTCTGATAAAAATCTCCCAAGACTAGCCCCGCTCCGTCTCTGAGCCTCATTAGTTCCACCTGCAACATCATTTGCTTACGTATACTGCGTATACGATCATCGCCACACACAAGCAGATAGGGTGAGCTAATAGAATAAATATATATAGCACATTTATATATATATCAACACAATTACTCCAAAGGAATTTCATCCTTTGATTTCATACCACATGGCCACAACCATGTTAACCGTGTTCTACATCTTCTAGTAAGTACCTCAAGAGATCTTGCTACCACACCTATCGGCCACAACCGATAGAGCACGTGGGGGAAAACATGCTATGGATCACACACCGTAATGCCAAGTGGAGTTTCCAAATACGAACATAGTTCGTAACGTCCTAAGACTACCAAACTCATCAGCTAATTACTGAGGACGACAGTCTATCTAGACCCATCCGTACTGGCCATCCCGAGCTCAACTCAAGGGTTCCTCATGTTGATCCGCCATCCCGAGCTCAACTCGAGGGGATGCCATTCCGAGCCACAACAAGAAATGTCGCGTGCTTAAGCCCTATCCCGAGCTCAACTCAAGGGATACGTTCCGAGCCACAACTCAAGGAACACCAGCAAGCCGACCTTTAAGATATCACAGAAGCCTTGTAGATCACACACACCAAAACAAGCAACCACACTTGCTTCACGATATCTCCTGGCGCAACACCTTAGGCGCCAGGTGCATCAGGCCTCCAGACCGCCTAGCGGGGGACGCGTACCGCCAGGCACCAAGTGCCTCTGGAACCACTATGCTTACAGGTTTCGCCTGGCGGATCACTCCTTGTCGCTAGGCACCTCGCATTCTAATTGTCCTTTGTTTGGTAACTCTCGCCTCGCGGGTCTCATACTGCCGCCAGGTGCTACACCAGTACTCGCGTAGTACTGCCTCTAGTTTAATTTCAGGTACTATATTTCACTTCTTTACTCATATATTCACTTGACCGGTCTAATTATCATATCTTAGATCAGTAACAGTGTTCACTACATTACTACTATCATATTTACCACCTCCAGAATTTCTCAATCAAATTCACAACTCTCACCATATCATTTCAGCAAGTTTATCACGAGATTATTCCACTCCAAGAACTCTGAAACTACTAGGTAACATCCCTATGTTTTCCCCCAAACCAGTACCTATATATTTTCTGCTTATGCTTATGATTCTGGCAACACATTAATTTCACATTCCATATCTTACCCACTATGTTACCCATTACTATCCCATCAATGCATTTATACACACCTACATCAACTTGCCTATAAGGTAAAACTAGAAATATTACTACCTTACTCATGATCTCTCAAAATCAACCTCTGCACCAACTATCTTCATTTAATTATATCTCCAATCTGCATTATCCTAACCTATTCTCGATATTAGAAATCACCAATTTCATACTTATAAATTACAAACCTCGTCCCCAAAGACTTCTCTCCAACTATTATTTCCAACTTCACTGTTATCCATGACTTGATTGACCAGAAATCCCAAAATAACAAAAAATTCCCTAACTCACCCAAAAATGAATACCCCTACACTGGCACCTGACGGCAGCCATCGTGCCGCCAGGCAGTGCATGCCTTTTTGGCAATTTTCCAAAAATCCAACACTTGCGAAGTCCCTTTAACATTTTCTCTATGCTTTCTCAGCCTATCTCAACACTTTCACACATGTACAGGTTAACGATGACATCGTTATTCAAATCTTACTATCTCTAGAAACAACTCTGGTGCAACCAACAATCATTTTACTCAATTAATTGAACCCACAACTCGTCCAACCCAAAAAGATGTTTATGTCAATTTCAACCTCCAATCTCATGTAATTCAAGGTCTATAAGCCTCCAATGATCAATTAACGTCTAAAGCTAGCATTTTCTCCAATCAAATTGAACCCAGAACCTCAAAATCATTAAAATCAAGTCACATTGCTCGCGTCGCCTGGCGGGTCAATTACTACCATCATGCCCTTCATCAGAGAAACCTAGAATTGGGTTGAACAGCAAGCGTTGCTTGGCGGGTAAGCATGTGTTGCCAGGCGGTTTCATCTCTAGAACCCAAAAAATACCAGAATTATCATGAGTCGCCTGGAGGCTATGAATAGCCCGCCATGCGGTTTCTGGAAGATTTCCAGAAACACGAATTTCAATGCAAACATGGAAGGATCATACATATACATGCTATCATTCATATATTTAGGCATAAAACATAGATAGAACATGGTTCAACTCCCCTAACCTGGAATTTCCTTGCTTAAACTTGAATATTCTTTAATTCTTCCTTGCTCCCAATTTGTTTTCATTGGTCCTCTCCAATCAGCCTCTCTACTTCACTCAAAGCACCAATTCTACTCTGAATTCTCTCTCTCAAAAACGCAGATCATTGGCGGGCTCAAAAATTTCTCCTTCTCTCTCAAAAAAGTCACTTAATGGTGTGTTAATTAAGCTTAATTACCCTAAAACGAAATTGACATTAAGAGAGAGGTGTAATTGCCATTCAAGGTCACTTTTGGGCTGTTTTTCCTGCCTCCCTTGGTTGCCAATTCAACTAGGGTTTTCCTAACCCTTTCATATTCATGCCAAAAACAAATTTGACAAAAATAAAGTTTAATTTGGGTTCACCAAGGTTCAACCCATAACCATGCAAATGTCAAATCAATGTTCAACCATCCTACCAATTCATGTTTCTTAATGATTAATATAATTCTATGATTACATTATCAATCACCATGATCAAGCATAACTATAAAAATAATTAAAATTTAAATAGCACATAATAAGCATACATAGGACTCAAACCTAAGTCTTTTCACACAATTAAGTACTCTCAACCATTTAAACTAATACTTTTCCACATTACATTAGTCAATATCAAATGTCATAAAGACTCACACTACCCGCATTTATTAATTAATTAATTATTTAATTAATTAATTTTCACAGACCTTACACAGATAATACTTAAATTGTACTTCCTAGCGTTAGTTTGCTTCTAGTTAATTGTGTCAATAATTCTTATCAAATATTATTTGTGATAATTATCTAAAAGTTTTTAAAAACACAATTCATCCCTTCTATTTTAATTGTGTTTCACATATTATTTTATTTATACATACTTATTTATGATTTAGATTTACCCCTTTCAATCTCTCATACAAATTTCTTGATAAATCTTCCAAACGTGACTTATATACGATGTGAAAAAAATTAGGGAATATTGGTGAACTTTTTCATATTCTTTCAATACTTTTCTTATAAATGATTAAAAAATTAAAATTGTAGTTTTTATGAATCGTGCTTAAAAAAGGTAACCTGTATTCATCAAGAAATTATTGTGGGAATGAAGGAATCAATTTTATCCCTTAAATAAAATAATAGTGATAAAATTAAAGTAAGATAATGTGAAGATAAATTGATGGCCTGCATAAGGGTCCATAACTTATTGGGCTTTAAACTTAAAAACACACTGTTAGTTCTTTTATAACAATTGATTCAAACTAAGAAGGTGAGAGAGAATATCTCAAATTCAAATTTTGTACTGCAAGGGTGAATCGTTTTTCTCTAAAGGTAAAAGACTTTTCGGGTCAAATCATGATTTATAAACATTAATAATAGGAAGAGTATATAAAAGATACTCTAATCCATACACAATAATTTATAGGAATAAATCAGAAAATTAAATAAAGACACAATCATTGAATTAACATAACAACTATAGAAACAATATATATTAAGCACTATTAATCTCACTAACGTAATTTAGTTAGGGAAGTGGACGTTATTCGTAAGGCATAAAGAGTTTATTAATTTTGTCAAATGAAAATATGCCATTAAAAAGATTCGATCTGTCAAATAAAAAAAAAAGGTTAATCATAGAAGGAATAAATACTACGAGAATGAGAAATGCTTTTATTGTGCTAAAAACTATATGTGAGGTTACGTAACAGAGCAAGAGGAGACGTTATTCCGTTATTCCATGAATGTGATGTATTTAAATGATAAATATGAGTCTTTATAGTAGGATGGCATACACCACTTTCACCACCCATGTATAATAACCTAATTAACATAAAAGGTACTAAGGGGTGAAATTATTTTATCGTGTATTTGGATGATGAGGCAATTCAAGAGGGTGATTCAATTATTTGAAGAATTTAAAATTCTTTGTAATTAAATGTTTTATTTGGATAAAGAAATTAAAAAGTATGCATTCTTTTGAAGTATTTCAATTAGCTAAATTAGAAGAAATTCAAATACCCTCGAAAAATGTGGAATTTGAAATTCTTCTCACTCAATCTCACACTTTGGCAGTCTGCTTCCATAGTCTGCCAGAAGTAACCGGCGCAAAGGATTCTGGTAGTCATGGTGTGTGCGCCGAAATGGTAGCCGCATATGCCTTCGTGTAATTCCTTAATGACGTACTGGGCTTGTTCTGTAGTGGCGCATTTGAGAAGTTGTTGGGCGTATCCGCGTTTGTACAGATCATCACCTATCATGGTATATCTGGCAGCTTTAGCTATCCAGCTTTTGTCAACATTTGGTAGCGGGTTACCGGTTTGGAGGTACTGGATGTAAGGAGTAGTCCAATTGTCAGCTTGGGATTGGGTTAGGCTATGGCAAGTATTTGTGATGGAAGGAGCGAATAGCGTTTTTTGTAATAGGGATCGGTGGTGACTTTTTAATTTGGTGCTGGCTTGTTTGGATAAGATGTTGGCTCTAATGTTTTCAGATCTAGGAATGTGTTGGATGCGGACTTGGTCGAAGGCGGACTGGATGACTGTTCGGACCAGATGGTAATATTGTAGAAGGGTGGGGTCTTTGATCTAGAACTCGTCATTTAGATGGCCTACAGTGAGCTTGGAATCAGTTTTGCATGTTAACGATTTGACGCCAACACATACTCAAGGAAATGCATGAGTCCTCTACAATAGGTCACTCGGGATTCAAACCCACACTAGCATGGGTGGATGCTTCCTTCTACTGGCCGGGTTGGACGTGCGACACCCGTAACTTTGTCCAACAATGTTCCACATGTCAACGTAACAAGTACTTACCACACAACCCGCAAGGATGAATCCAACCTTTACCAATACCAGCACAAGTATGGGAAGATTTATCCATGGATTTTATAACCCACTTACCTTCTTCCGTGGGGCATACTGTCATATGGGTTGTTTGTGATCGCTTAACAAAATACGCCCACTTAGTTGCCTTGCCCACCAATTTCACAGCTCCAACTTTGGCATGTCGCTTCTGTAACATCCCTACTAGATATTACTTATATATAAAAAGAACATCAAGAAAATAAGACAAGAATATCAAACGCCAAGTCCTTTATTATTTCCAACGCGGAAAAAATTTCAAAAACTATTCTAATCGTTAAAGATCCATTAAAGCTATTATAAAAGACTCATTACAATTTTCAAAATCCAATAAAATAACAAATTATAAATAAGTTCCTAGCATGAATTCCCACGCTAGCCCCTCTCTCCGTCTCAAGTGTTAGCAGCATCACCTGTATCATCAACTGCTCTCGTGTAAAGAATTACACGATCATCGCTAAGCACAAACAAAAAGGGTGAGCTCAATAATATAAGAAATCGCATAAATCAAATAATATAAAACACCCAATTATATTATCATAATTAGACCTTGGTTAAGTTTGTAGTACCACAAGGCTTTTCAACCTCCAATTCACCTAACAAGTTAGCCATGGACTCAGGTTCTTATGATACTCACACAAACCTGCCCGCTCGTGGTCCTAAATCTACGAACCTCCCCGCTCATAGTCCTACTCTACGGACCTGCCCGCCCGTAGTCCAACACTTGTGATCCACCAGTTACGTACCTCCACGCACGCAACATCTCTCAATTGTGAGCACGAACATATGAACCTACCTCGCTCGTATCCCGACAGGAGAGTAAATATGTATGAAGCTCCACGCTCATACCATCACATGTTAATTACCATCCATGAACCTACCCGCTCATGGCACAACATCCCCTGATCCAAGTTCTCATCAATGAATGCAAACAACGCACACATATTGCACTATACCCGCTTAGGCTTGAAGTCTTAGCTTGAGCGACCAGGCCTATCTCGCTTAAGCTAAACTTCCTCGCCTGAGCGAGAGTGCTACAGGATATAAACGCGAGGTCTCGCTTGAGCGAGCCTTTCCTCACTTGGGCGAGCCCTTCCTCGCTTGGGCAAAATCATCCCTCGCCTAACACAAAGTCCCTTGCCTAGGCGGCGAGACAGCAGTATTACATTCACCTTGACACGATCTCTCTCTTAAGCGAGTACCTCTCGCCTGGGTGAGATGCTCGGTCGCCCAAACCATGGGCTCTTCGCCTGAGCAAGATCCTCGAGCACAACTTCACAACTACGCGATTCCTCGCTTAGGCAAGTTGCTCTCGCCTGAGCAAGATACTCAGACACAAACCATATATTTCGTTTCTGCTATTCTCGCCTAGGTGAGCCTAATTAGCTTGAGCGAGAATAACATACCTTCTCCTTGTCATGCACGCAACAACCAACCCCAATTGCCCAAAAACCACATTCCATTATGCCAAGAAATTCATCACAGAGTACAAACATTATGAACATGATTTGAACACCAAATGTACCACCAAAATTCGAAATTGAACCTTAAACCACAAACAGTACAGGAAAACCCCATAATTTCCATACATTTTCATAAGGGTTTAATCATACTACATCAAAACAATCAAACCCCCAATTCACACCACAATGAGCACGAAATTTCATGGCAAGTATACATTTATTCATTATGTAATTCACAATAGGCGAAATTATTGACAACCAAAATATTCATGCAAACTGGAATTCTCTCTGATTCTTTGCTCCACTTGGGTCTTATAACCTTAGCTCTCATGATTCTCTCTGACTCCCTTTGCACCCCAAACTCGTGCTCCCTTTTTGCTCTAGGTTTCAGACTTCACAAAACCCTTTTTCTGCCTTATTTTCTCCCTTTTATATGTCATTAATGATGGTTAATGGTAAAAAAAACGAGCCTTATTTTCTCCCTTTTATATGTTAATGGTAAAAAAAACGAGAATTAATCTTTTTAATGTTTATAATTACCATTATGGATTGTTTTCCCAACTCCCTTGGCTGTCCAAGGCCCCTAGGGTTTTCCCACCCATTCACATTCAAGTCACCTTTATATTAGCAAAAATAAAGAATTCAATTTCGTTCTTAGCAAGGTTTGAACACACAACCATGAAATCATAAAGCAAGTGCACAACCAATTCAACCAGTCATGTTTCATGATAATTCCTATAATTCTATAATTATGTCATCACTAATATAATCATTCATATTATAAAAATTAACAATAATCAAACAACACATAATTGACATACATAAGACATGAACCTAAGTCCTCTCACACATATAAAGTACTCTCAACCATTTGAGCTAGTACTTTTCTACGTCACAACAATTAACATTAAATGCCATAAAGGCTTCTACTACCCGCATAAATTAAAACAAATTTCTCGGGTCTTACAGCTTCTTCATCGAGATTTGTCACCTTCACGGGCTGCCAAAAACCATTGTCTCCGATCGCGATCCACTATTTGTCAGCACATTTTAGCGCACTCTATTCAAAGCCTAAGGCACAACACTGAAGTTTAGTTCGTCATACCACCCCCAAATAGACGGTCAGAAAAAAGTATTAAATAGAGGGATCAGACCTAACTCTGGTGCTTCATTGGTGACTCCCCCATTCATGGTATCAGCACCTACACCTCACAAAACTATGGTACAACACCTCATATCACTTGGCCATCGACACATCTCCTTTCCACACGCTCTATGGTTGTCCTCCTCCGACCACCTTGGACATGATTCACATACCACGGGATGACACCACCATCTCAAATCTCCTATGATAACACACCATGGTTCTCCATAGCCTCAAGAAGAATCTTCGTCGTACCACCAACGCATGGTCGACCAAGCCAACCAGCACGGCACTGACCAAAGTTTCAATATCCGTGACTGGGTTTGGGTTCGCCTACAATCGTATCTCCAACAATCAGTGCATCACTGGTCGTGCCCCAAGCTAGTGTCGCGTTACTCTGGTCCTTATCAGATCCTCCGTCGCATAGGCAATGTAGCCTATGAACGCCAACTCCCTCCCACCTCTGAGATCCACCCAATCTTCCATGTTTCTCTCTTACGACCTTTCAAAGGAAAACTCTCCCCGCTCTCCGCAACTTAGTTTTCAGCTTCTGAAAACACTGAACGTCACCTACCCATAATCACTTTAATTCAAACCTCACTTCCCAACCAAACTCATTAACTCCACCGACCCCACCAACCATAACTTACCATGTCTACACTTCCTGAAGCTTATAAAATCACTCACGCACCACACTACCTCGATCCCATCAATGTCATAACCCCTCATAAATCTCATGCATTAAATGTGTCCCATCACATACCACCTAACTTCCTCGAGCCCAACACCCTAATAACCCCTCATTTCACACAAACCCTCCAAGAGCCTATTCCTATCATGCTGCCCCATGACCCGAAAACACCAACCACAACCTTGGCTCAATCACCCTCACGAAGCCACTTTGAGGCAAAACGAGTTTTTCAGGGGCATGCAATGATACAACAAATGCTAGCACTTCCAAAAGGACCACACTTGAGCACCAAAAGCCCAAATGGATGGCATACTTCATTTAAAAATTGGGTTGTTTGTTAACTACTATACTATGTTCTTTTATATTTTTTTATGTTTGTATTCTGGGCACTTTAGGCCCATTAAACTTTCCCTATTTTAGGGTTATCAATGAAGGAATGAAGGGAAAGAATGTTTGTTTTTCAATATTTTAGTGTCCTCTCCTTTTCCCTAGATAGTGTTATAGCCTCTGATTGAGTATTTGAATTGATGTTAATGTGATCATGTGAAATAGATAATTAATTTTTTGAACCAAAACATTCAAAAGCATAATCTTGAGACAATCACATTCTAGAAGAAGAAAGTTTTCTAAATCAAACGTTCAAAATTTATGAACATTAGGAAATGATTGATGAACACGCTCTTTGATTGATTAAGAAATATTATTGTTGGAAAAAATCAAATGCATAATCAAAATGCACGAAGTTTCTCTTATAGGAAATTGTGAATGTTGTAGAAAAAGAAGAATTGAAATCAAGCCTAAGCTCATTTGAGAAAGGAAAGAAGATATCTTAAGGAGCATCAGCAAATTTATAATTGAAGTCTTGAAGACCATGATGAAGCATTGAAATTCAAATTCTCGACGACTATCAAGTGCAGCAACTATATAAAGGATGCAGATCCATATGAGAAGATTAACGAAAGAATTGAGAAAGGAGAAAATGTTGTGAAACTATTGTTTAGAAAGATATTAGGTAGAGAGCTAACATATTGTAAATCCTTCATCAAGTGAAGTTGCAACTTGTGAGATAAGTGCGAACTCCTGCTATGAGAGTGTTTCTCTAATTATTTATTGTAATTGAGAATTCTTGATCTCAGGGGAGATTAAGAAGGATACATGGAGAGGTTGATACTCGGTGTAGCCTGGAGAGGTTTACCTTTGATACCTAGAGAGGTTGAAACTTGTATAACCTAGAGAGGATGATACTCGTTACTGATCAAAGGTGTTAATTAGTGGAATATCTTAAACATATTGCTTAAGAGACTGAACGTAGCCTCAGTGAGACGTGAACTAGTATAATCCTTAGAGTGCATTTTCTCTACGCCTACCTTTTATTTTGAATATTTTGTTTGCACGTGTATTGTTTGAATTTGTTTAGAGGCTCTATTCATGTTCCCTCCCCCTTTTAGAGCTACATTACATCAACGTGTTGTTTGAATCATTTGATGGTGTTTTAATTTCGTTTTCCCTCACCGTTTTTTCACTTTTAAATGACTAATGATAATAAAGGTAAGATATCAAAATGACCAATAATAGTAAAATCTAAAATACCATCAAAAAAATAATCAATAGATAAAACTTATATTGACATTGAAAAACATCATCATATCTATCGGTAGATAGGTCATTATGAGCACCTTCAATTCCATCATCATCATGTTAAACATCATCTTTAATAAAATTAATATGTTCATCACTTGACGTATTATTATGAATATCAATATATCTATCAATAGATATATCAATGTGATGTGATTCTACAATTGGTTTATTTGATCTTTGAATCTTGATCTCATTGACATCTACTATTATTTGGCCCAACTATTTTTAAGTTGCACCACTCGAGTCATGGCATCCATCTTCTCAGCCATCATACTCATAATTTTTTTTAAGTTCGATCACTGAATAGAACAGTCAAATGTGGTTATTGTTGCTCAAGAATAAAGGTACTCATAATTAGTAAAAAAATATCCAAAATATAGGTCATAAAGTTGTCCATACGAAGACTATTGAAAATAATGATCATTATTCTTTTGAAATTTATATTATTAATTATTTTCATACAGAAAATTATTTTTGCATTTTCTTTAAAAAAAAAACTATATCAGAATCACAAATAAGTTTAGAAAAATAGAGAAAAAGAAAAATTTTGTAATAAAAAAATAAAATTAAAATAACAAAAAAAAAAAGAACCAAAATGTAAAAAATTATAACCATGTTCCCAACAATGACACACAATTTGATAACAATGTCATTGAAACGGTCAAATTAAGACACAAAATTATATCAGAATCACAAAATAAATCACAACAAAAATAAAAAGAACAAACAATTTCTTTCATATAACCTCAAAATTCAATTACGAAATTATAACAGAATCACCAAATGATTTAACACTCCACATAGGATAAAAATAACATAAAAATAAAAGAAAATAGAGGAGAAGATGTGAAAGAGTGAGAGAGGCATGGAGAAGGAGGACTAGCCAAAATCACGACATGCAAAGGCTTCCTCGGTTCTCCTCAATTAATTCCCCTAAGTCTCTTTTGTATAGAAATTGGGTTGACCCTTTGTGTACTTTTTATAATGCTCAATCATCTCTTTGTTAATGTAATCTTTTCCAAATATATTTTAAATAAATTTAATATCTCTATGATATATTTAGTTGTTGTAGAGATTTAAAAATATTCAAGAAGATATTGCCATAAAAAGATTTGTCAGTTACTATCTCTTGATATTTTATGATATCATTATATAAAATATTTATTTCAAATATCAAATAAAATGTTTAAAGATATATTTGTCATAAATTATAACTTACCATAAACATTATTGCATTATCAAAGTCGTTTCAATTAAGATAGAGGAAATCTCATAAACCATTTTTTAGCCCCCATCTATCGTTGGGCCATAAAAAAATTTCACTAGACCATTTAGAGTGCAGCTCGTTCGACGTCCAAATTGCTCGCTAGGTGAGTTGTGGTTTTTGACAAACCCATCTCTTCACTTTTTCATGCCTTTTTTGTCATCTTTATGTGATGCATGACTTGTCTTCTTATAATTTTTATTGTTTTCTATTTTTCGGTTCTTATGATGATTTATTGTTTGCTACGTAACTAAAAAGTTATTTTTAGTATCATATACGTGCGTACACATAAAATAGATAGAGTTGTTTATAGTTTAATATAGAAGAAAAATAAATAAAATAACAATAGTTACTCTATAAAATTGAAATCAGTTAGTTATTTTTAATTGTGGATTGACCAAAACTATACTAATAGTCTCCTACAAACTTTTTTTTAACTAATTAAAGAAATTTAACACCGTTTAGATGACATAAACTATAAAATTATATGTTCACATTACTTTTGTTTTCTAAACCCAAAACTTACTGGTTGTTTATCAATTTGAATAATTTTTTTAAACATACAATTTGGTAGAAAATATTTCTAGAATATAAAATTTATTTGTAGAATATATATTAAAATTAATTTGAAAAAATATTTCTAAATTATATAAAATATATATAAATTAATGTGACACTTTATTATTGCATACTGTAAGCTAACATTCTCATCACTTCATCATTTCTTTGAATATATTAATTTATTGCATTTTGATATATATATATATATATATATATATATATATATATATATATATATTTATTAATATATATTTTTAAATTGAAATATAATAATTAAATGCATTAAAAGTTTTGATATTATAAAAACTATAGAAATTATAAATTTTAGTATTTGTGTATAATAAAACATGCCCACCAACTTTTTTGTAGATATAACAAATAAGAATGACAAATAACTTTTCTGTATATCAATGTTATTTGAACCGGATCAATGTGGATATAGAATATTTGAATATTTTGAATATGAGTATAAATACAAGTAAGATTTGACTTTTCAAATTAGATGAATGAAAGTGTGCATATTTGCATAACTTGGCACATATATTTGTTTACATTATTAAAATATTATATATTACTTGATATTTTATTATAAAATTTATATTATTATAATTTTTTAATATTTAATATTAGAGAAAAAAGTACTTTTATCATATTTCACATGCTGTAATTTTAATCTTTTGCAAGAATTATTTCATAAACATTTAATTAATTAAATCTCTTAAGTAAAATCAAAATATAGACAAATTTCATATCATATTTTTAAATATCAATAACAAAATTTTATATCGAAATATGATAAATTCATGTGAACTCACTCCATCGTGATCCTTGATTCAAGGAGTTATTTTCTTCCATTGGCTAATTCGTTCCCAAAATCAAAATTCAAATTACAATTTTTCTTCAAAAAGCGTTTTTCCGATATCTTTTCAAATTAAATATATTTTAAGACACTTTTTCTAAAACATAGTCGTTGATTTCGCAGTCGCCATAATTTAATTTCACTACATAACTCAGTTTTCCTTTTCCATTTGTGTGCGTTCTTTACATTTTTCACATCAGAGGCAAAGAAAGAAAGACGTGGTGACTGGTTAGAGCTATTGACTTACCAATACACTCATATACACGCACAGGTGGGCCCTCCATGTGTTTTCATTTCTCTATTCACGCACAAGTTACACAACAACGCACACTGTTGCTTCTATTTCACTCCCTCTACGACCATACCACCTCAATTTTCTTCTATTCCCTTCACTCTTCCATTTTATTCTCCTCCTAATATTCTTAATTAGATACATACATACCAATGAATATATATAAATAAATTCATTTTTTTCTAAATTCATAAGGTTGAATTTTTAATTAAAAATTCTAAGAGGATCATGCATAAGCAGAGTATTATTCTCGTAATGTCAAGTAACTTGAATAAAAAGTAAAACGAAATCCGAATGGTAAATAATATTACGGCTATGAACAAAACGATTTTATCACGGCGCCGAAAGTTCTTGCTTATATAAAGACCCTTCTATATGGTGCTCATAGCATCAAGTCACAAATACACTAGTAGTGTGGTGTTTGCTTCCATTATCTAATAACATCCTTTTCCCTTTTTGTGCTCAAAAAACACAAGAATGATGGCATGCCAAAATTGGCCTGAGCCAGTGGTTAGAGTCCAAGCCTTAGCTGAAAGTGGCTTAACCACAATCCCTGAACGTTTCATAAAACCCAAGTCCCAAAGGCCTACTATTTACACCACCCATGTTTCTCACACTACTCAAGAGGACATCAACATCCCCATAATTGACATGAAACACCTCTATGGCGGGGACAAGGGGCGGCGGGAGGAGGAGCTCCACCGTGTGGCGGCGGCGTGTCAAGAATGGGGTTTTTTTCAGGTGGTGAACCATGGTGTGAGCCATGAGTTGATGAAGAGTGCTAGGGAGGTGTGGCGTGAGTTCTTTCACCAACCAATTGAGGTGAAAGAGGAATATGCTAATACACCCCTCACTTACGAAGGCTATGGAAGCAGGTTGGGAGTGAAAAAAGGAGCCATTTTGGATTGGAGTGACTATTTCTTTCTCCATTACATGCCTTGTTCCCTTAGGGACCAAGCCAAGTGGCCAAACCTCCCAACATCCTTAAGGTATGTCCCCTAACTACTAATGTAAAAAAAAAAAAAAAAAAAAAAATTAAAAGAAAACATTTTTTTTTTTTTTTTTCATCTTTTCTTGATTACCCAATATAATTTCTTACACCATAAATATTTTGATATTTTGAAAGAAATCATATTTGATTTTCAAGTCAGACTTAAAACAGACATTTAATATAAACATGCTTTTAGTGGTCAACCTAATAAAATGCTTGAATAGTTTGTACGGAGTTTTATATTTAAACCACACAACAAAATTATTAAAAAATATCTAACCCTTTTATCAAACGAAATAAACTTTTTTATTTTTTATGTGAGTGGCTAAACACGTCAGAAGTCATTCTTTGAAAAATTAATAAAAAAAGTTGAGAGTCATATTGTACAGGACCAAAATAAAGGAGACAAGAGTTTTTTTTTTTTTTTTTTTTTTTTTTTTTTCAATTTAATGCAAAATTGGGTGTGAGAAACATGTGACTAATCAGGTTCTACCACTTTTTATCCAACAAAAAGAAAATCAGATTTTCTGATTTTGTCTCATTTGGTGTATAGTTGGTGAGTATTTCCTAAATTAAAGTGGTACCTAAAAGAGTCACTTTTCTTCATTAGATTAAGGTTCTGTGAGGTTCACCCATCCACATAACATTAAATGTTTGGCTTGAACTTGTCAAGTAGGAGTGTTGTTCACAAAGCCGTGTTGCACAAGAAGAGGATACATCATTCACTTTCTTAATTAAGATTTGTAAACTTGTTAACCTATGGTTAGTCTTGTGGTGCCGTTTCATTTCATTTGGTGAAGTGATAAACTTTTCAATAACACCACTTTGAAACGTAATCAAGTACACCGTACTCCCATAAAAAAAACGTGGGCTTTCCATCTTGGTCCACATCATACAAAACAAAATTATTATAATTATAATAATAATAAATTGTTTAATGGTGAATTCAGAATAATTATCTACTAGAGAATAAAATATCCATTAAATTATATTAGAATTTTTTTTTGTTTTTTGCTTTTGACTTTCAAAGACGAATTAAACGTACAAATATTATTCAATAAAAGGAGCGAAAGAAAAACTCAAAGCAAAACAGAGTCAAAATCCAATTTTTTCCATATCAGGTAAACTGCAACTGAGTCTCCATTAAATTCTTGCCTTCTACAAAACTTTGATATCATATAGCTTTTCATTCTATGGAATGATTTTGATGACAACCTTTAATTTCTTGGTAGATTTGTGTTGAAATTTCCCTAATTAGGTGTTTTATTTCTTGATTAGGAATGTGATCGGTGAATACGGTGAGGAAGTTGTTAAGCTAGGAGGAAGGGTTCTTGAGATACTGTCAGAGAATCTTGGGCTGAGAAAGGATTTTCTGCTGAATGCATTTGGTGGGGAAAAAGATGTTGGTGCTTGCTTAAGGGTGAATTTCTATCCAAAGTGCCCACAACCTGATCTCACTATGGGTTTGTCCTCTCACTCAGACCCTGGTGGCATGACCATTCTTCTCCCTGATGAAAACGTTTCTGGTCTTCAAGTTCGCAGAGGAGACGATTGGATCACTGTTAAACCCACCCCAAATGCTTTTATCATCAACATTGGTGACCAAATTCAGGTCTCAAGCTACAACAATGTTCAATCATTCTGTTTATATGCTTTCTTGACATGAAAAAATTAGTGGGTGTTTGTAATTAATCAATGTGTTTTATGTTTGTAGGTGCTGAGCAATGCTGTTTACAAGAGCATAGAGCACAGGGTGATTGTGAACTCAGACAAAGATAGAGTTTCATTGGCTTTCTTTTATAACCCCAGGAGTGATATACCTATTCAACCTGCCAAGGAGCTTGTGACTGAGGATAGGCCAGCACTGTACCCATCAAAAACATTTGATGAGTATAGACTTTACATTAGGACAAAAGGACCTAGTGGAAAAGCTCAAGTTGAATCTTTGATTTCCAAATGTGATTCAAGTTGAGTAGTTTGAAGAACACACGATTAATTTGCATATGAATAATTGATCATCGATTGTATTTTCATTTGAGTCTCAATTAATCAATATCCCACTCTTATCTCTCATATACTTTGTGCTGTTTTTCTTGCCCCCAATGTGTTTGAGTTATTGCTTCACTCAATTTAATAGTGATGGGTAACCTTGTGATTGGGTCACAAAAGTAAAAAAAAGAAAGCTAATCAAAATCACTTAATTTTTATACCCTTGAAATTAAAGTACTAATATTTAAAGAAAAATAATGCTCTGCTAACTAATCTTTCATAAACTACCATTTGATAACTTGATTTCAATACTAAAATGTTATACTTGAGCTAGTTAACAAGTGAACCAATGGAAAATTTTTGTAAAATTGATATATAATAATAATAATAATAGTAAATTGTTGTGAACCAAACAAAGTTGTCTATTAATGATAACATGCTATATATTGATAAGCCACCTTTTTTTTTATTTGTCGTAGTGGAATGTTAACTAAAGATCACACTACCAGTAATGGTGAGGAAGAAAAAGATATTAACCTGAGCCATGAATTTTGAGGTCTAATAAAATGACAGAACTTTATTAAAAGGTTTAACCTAGCTAGTTGCGTTTGCAGTTGCAACTTGGAGGCAACTTTGGATTGTTGCGTAATGTTTATCTGTGGAAACAATGAGTACAAGAAGCACTGCGCGATTACCTTTTTCTTGATCAGCTTTTTGTAAAATGGGAGTTAGTGCTTGACCCGTTTGCACCATTAATGTCTCTTTGGTTGCTATTCCAATAATGGGTTCTGTTTGCATGCCTTTCTCATACTCACAGCACTGAACACAAAGGTTTCTAAAGAAAAGTACCAAACAGAGTGGTTGATCAGAAATATTACGAACTGTGGTCCTATCTCACCCACTACCGTTTGTCTTGTGGGGAACAAAAACGTGTATGAAGACTCCATTGATATTTCCCCCTCTATACAATCCACCATAGATTCATAAATTAACACGTTTTTATAATGCACCCATCAAATATTAAATTAGTTAATGCATTTATTCAAATGTCGACTATTAAGTAACTTCAATTCAATCACGTCACCGTTTCTTTTAAATGGATTCATCATACCAATCCAGATCATTTTTGGAAAACACCATGTGCAATAACAGGAGAACTCAGTAGCTGTGCACTTCATTTCATGTTTACAACTTCAAATCTATATTTTAGATACAAAACATGAAAGTTACTCCAAATTATTTTAGTTCCAACGTCATCATAGATTTACATTTTAAGTTTAACTTCGTTTAACACCCCCACCAAATATGCATGAATCCAAATTTGTATTTTCTGCTCAACTTTGATGTATTCTTCCTTTGCTATATTTTCAAAATACACTAATAATAAACAACACTGATTTTGATGTTTTAAAATATATTAAAAAAATTTAAAATATGAACATCAGTATATTCTTAATGTTTAACAAAGAAGGAAGAACTACCAGAGAATTAGGACTTGATGAATCCAGGTTTTTTAGGACTCAGTTTGTTCATTGCTTAATATGAAATTTATCTTTTAATTTGACTTTATATCATTTGAAAATAAACCATAAAGGCAAGCAGTTTTCAGATTTGAAAACTCATGCGTGTATGTGCATTAAAAAAGGCAACTGAAGCACTAATGACATTTGAAAAATCACAGGATGCTGGTATTAGTCTTACTAACGTGTTAATCTGGTTTATCATTGGCTTGGGTCGCATTGGTTCAAATGCAATCTTTTCTAATAAAGAGGAATGTATTTAATATTTTTTGAATCAATTAATAACCTAAGAAAATATCTTTGTCATGATTTCTGAGATATTATACTAATTTTCTTTATATTCAAGATGGGCATATTCAACCGATATTGAGGAATAAGAGTGATAGAGATCAACAATAAAAATTCAGTTATATTCGTTCACCGTTTAGAGAAGGCTACATTTAATTGTTTGGTTACTCTTATTAATCAATTCACTAATTTCAAATTTTTTTCATGCACTCTACAATAAAAATAATAGATACAACACTTTATACTAGATCTTAAACCTTACAAGATGCTTATACGACATTGTGAAGATGTTTATACAACATTGTGAAATTACCACAAGAAAATTTGTATTTAACTGGGGTTAGTGTTTTAGTGTTTTTGGAGTTTTAACTCTCGTTAAGTGCATTACCTGCGATTTCATTTTTTCTTATGGGAGAATCAATGTCCTAACATATTATCAATGGTTTTTAGAAACCCTTGGAATAGTGATTCTTACCGATGGTTTTAGAACATCTAGTACTTTCTGGAGGTTTAAAATTCTTGTTATTTTCTGGGAGTTTTAAAACCCTACTACTTTGTGAGAGTTTCTTAATTCCTTGTTAAACCACTAGCACTAATTTTCATGTAGGGGTGTCCAAACGGGTCTACCCCACTAGACCGAGGGTTGGAGTTTTCAACTCGTCAACCCGTTTTGGCTCGACATCTTTAGCCCGTTAAACTGGTGGGCCAACTCGTCCCTATCTCATTAACCCATTTTTATTTTATTTGTTTTAATTAAAAATAATTGAAAAAATTAAATTTTCTATATTATATTTTTGCATAAATATAAATATGCAATACTATTATAATTTAAATCATTGACACTTAAATATTAAGTTCCAATTATTAGTTATAATATAGTAATTTAAGATGTAAATATAATAATTCTTTTAATTCATCCAACTAAAGATATTAATTAAGTAATTAATTAAAAGTTTAGAAAATATTTATATGATTAAAATTTTAAAAGAATTAAAATTAAAAAGAAAAAGCGGTGGGCTAGCCCGCCCTATGGTGGGACGGGTAACAGTTTTTGTGGTGGGACAACCCACCCCAATCTGTTTTTGGCTGGCCAAGGGCGAGACGGGACAGAATGGGCTGGACTGGCTTGTTTTGCCATAAAAAAACTAATTTCATTCCATTACCACTCGTCTGATAATTGTTATTACTGGTGCAAACCAATAAACACCACTCGTCTAGTGCACTAAAGCAATTGTCTTATGTAATCTCCTGTTGCACCTATATAGTAAATAATTTTTTGTATAAATAATGTTAAGATAACCCAAGTCATCTCCAAAGGAATCTAGTCAAGAATTTTGCTCAGAACAACACTTATTTAAATTTGTAAAGAGGGTTAGAAGAATAAAGACAATAAAAATAGGGGGAGGCGTTTAAAATGCAATAGACAATATAGAAAACTTAAACAAATATGACAAATGTTTATTCTTCAACTTTTTATAGTTGAATTCTTTACTGGCTATAAAATGATTGCTATTTATTTACAATAAGAGAACTCATTAACCAAAGAGGCTTCAATTAATTTGTTAAAAATATTATTCAAGTTTTAGGTTTAGCCTTAGTTTTAGGTTCATACATTGCATAAAATTCAATTTTAGGTTGATTATAATATTGATATCATATTGTTTTAACATTTCTGCATTGTTTTGCGTATAGGACAAACTTCACACTCTCAAATCTCTCATCACTTGGCCATTTCTTTGGATTGATACCTTGATAGATTCTTAGACAATTTGAATAGTTAAAATAATTGTGGCACTTTGATAGTTTGATCATCCCTAATCTATCATGCGAATTGATATATTGATCTAATTGTTAAAACTAAGAATTAATGATATGGGCATTGATGTTTATGAAAATAATCGTTTGATGATAACATTCTGGAAGGAGAAAGATTTTGAAGTCAAACAATCAAGCAATATGAACATTAAAGAAAATACTTTGTATAACTAATGAATGAATTGTTTGATTGATTGATAGGTATTATTGCTCTGATGATTCAAATGTGGAATCAAGTTGCAAAACATTTTCTTAATAAGACAACTGAAAATGTTGAAGAAAGAGTAAAATTCAAAACAAGTCTGAAGCTCAATAATAAAAGGAAAGAAGATATTCTAAAGAGCATCAGTTGATTCAAAATTCAAATATTTAATAATGATGTTGAAGGTTCAAAGTTGAAAATCAAATTGAAGAATTGATCAAGTCATTCCATATCAAAAAGATTGTAATCAAGAATTGGAATTTAAATTCTTAACGACTATGAAATGCAATAATTATATAAAGGATGTAAAGCCTTATGAGAAGGACAACAAAGCTATTTTACAAAAAAAGATCAAACTGCTGAGAAAATATCATATCATTAGTGATTAGTAAATTGGGTTGAAAGCTTACATATTGTATATTCTTCATTGAGTGAAGTTGTAATCTATGAGAGTGTTTTTGATCATTCATTAAAATTGAGAGTTCTTCATCTCAAGTAGATTAAGCAGGATACTTGGAGAGGTTTCTACTTATGTACTTGAAAAGGTTGATACTTGATGTATCCTAGAGAGGTTTGTACTCGTGTACTTGGAGATGTTAAAACTTGTGTATCCTGGATATGTTGATACTCGTTACTAGTAAAAGGTGTTGATTAGTAGAATTTCTTAAGCACGTGGCTTAAGAAATTAGACATAGTAACCAATATGAATTTGATGTGTGCACTTTCTCTATCCCTATACTTTTAATTTGATGTGTTAATTCATTTGTGTTTGTATATTTTCTCGCGTAGTTTTTGAATTTGTTTCTAAGCTCTATTAATCCCCCTTCTAGAGCCACATTTCACCAATAAGTGGTTCCAGAGCTCAATCTTTAGGGAACTCCTTAATAGGAAGAAAGATTATTGATCCAACAAATTCAATGGATGAAATAACCAACCAACTAATCACCCTGCACTTTTCGAAGGTGAGAAATGTGATTTGTTGAAATTGAAAATACTGACATATTTAGAAGCATAAAATATTGATTTGATAGATATCATCAAGAAATGTATTCCTTCTCTACTAGATGACAAAGGGAAATTGTTACCAAGAGATAAATTGTTACCAATAGAAATTATATACTAATAAAAAATATGTATATCAGTTAAATGATAAATTAAAACATTATTTAATTTGTGCCTTCTTTGAGGAAGAAATTTTTCTAAAGTGTATGCTATGTTTATTGTTAAATAAATGGTGAGATATATTTACGTTGACTCATGAAGGATCCAAAGAGGTAAGAACAAGTATATTAACCATTCTGAGTAATCAATATGAAAATTTTACATAGAGGAAAATGAGTTAATTCAATTAATGATTGGTCGCTTTCAAACTCTACTTGGGACAATATACTATAATTATGACGTGAATGACAAAATCTTGCGCACTCTACCTCCAAAGTGGATAGCATAAGATATAATTGTGACAATTGCCAAAGATCTTGAGAAAATGTCTTTGGAGGAACTTGTAGGTATTTTGATTGTTCATAAGCAGGTTTTGCATCGTGATGAAAAGAAGTCAGAAGGTCTAAATATTGCTATAAAAACTAGGTAGAAAGGTAAGAACAATAGATCATCCAAAATTGTGGTGAAATCTAATGAAGAATTAGATGAGTTTGATTATGAAGGAGATGATAAACTAAATCTTCTAAGAGGGAAATTCAAGCAAAACTCTTGGATATGGAAAAAATTGGAGATTCAACGCCAAGGACAAAGAGAAAGTTATGTGCTATGAATGCAAGAAATCAGGTCACAACAAATCAAAATGTCCTAAGTTGATGAGTAAGGACAGAGACAAAAAGAAGAACAAAATCTCATGGCCATATGGGAAGACATGGTTTCTTTTGATTCATAGGATAAGGAAATGCACATTGGTTTCATGGTAGACAAGGTAGATTTTATGAAGACAACGACACATCAAATGAATTTGATGAAGAAGAGGTAGATTTCTTTGATCTTAACTCTGTTAGACAAGCATATTATGAATTTGTCTCCAATAATTATAGGCTCGTATAAATGTACAAAACATTAAAAGAAAAACACTAAGGAAAAGTACAAAGAACTAGAAAACAGATTATGAGAACAAATAAAATGAATGAGAAATTGAAAATAGAAAATAACATATTAAGTAAAGAAAAGTTAGAACTTGAAAAGAGGCTAGAAGAATAAGGCATGACAAATAAGGAACATAAAAAGGAATTAGTTCTAACCTAGAAGAATATAGGTAAGCAACCCATAGAAATAAATAATAGTAAAATGAAAATAGTTGAGGAAAAAAATTCGCAATAAGGAAACTTCTAGTGCACAAAAGCTCAAATGAAAAATCCTTACATATGCTACTTCTTAAAAGCTCTAGGAAGTTTAGGTACCTAAGTCTTAGAAAATTCCCATTGTAGACATATTCAACCAAATGAGGGAAACCCTTGTAATGGTTCTTGGATAGTGGATGCTCGTGACATATGGCATGAGAAAGGTTTATATTCCTAGACCTACATTTGAGAAACAGAGGAAAGGTCATATTTAGACTTTCAGGAAAGAGAGGCGTGTCTCAGTGGAGAAAATAAGTACCTTATCTTTCCTTAGCCAAAGTGTTCTACAACTAGTTTCATAAACTTCCCAACAAAATTCCTAAGACAAAAATTATAATAAAAAATTAATAAATGTACCAAATTAAAATAATTAAAGAAAATAAAATAAATGCTAGAAATATAAATAGAGAAAAAGAAAATGTTAGTGATAAACAAAAATAGAATTAAAGTAAGAATCAAAATGATACAAATTTTAAATAGGTTCCCCAACAACGAATTATATGGTGCAACCTGAAAACTATGTTCGGAGACCCAAGAGTTTTGCAAATTTGACAAAATCCATTAATGAGCTAAAATAGGCATCTTGTCAATGGTACCACAAATTTCATTAATTGAATATCTCATTCATTTATGGTATAAATTTTGTTGATGATTGTGTGTATCATAAATTTAGTGGGAACAAGTATATTTTCCTGGTCTCGTATGTTGATGACATACTTTTTGCCACTAAAAGTATAGATATGTTGCACGATACCAAGAGAGTTTTTTTTTTTTCTAGAAATTTTGAAATGAAAGATCTGGGTGACATCTCCTTTTTATTAGGAATTCAAATACACTAAGATTGATCTTGAGGTATTCTAGAATTATTAAAGATGAGTTATGTCGAAAAGGTGCTTAAAAGGTTTGACATGCAGGAATGTAAATCTGAGGATACTTCAGTTATTACGGAAGACAAGTTCAATCTTAATCAATGTCCAAAAGGAAATTTGGAAATTCAGGAAATGCAGTTGTATGGATTTTGATGTATGCCTAAGTATGTACGCGTTCAGATATAACATACATAGTTGGAGTATTAGGTAGATATTTAAGCAATCCAAGAATGGATCATTGGAAAGTTGCCAAAAGATTTATGAGGTATTGACTAAGAATAAGAGATTATAGTCTCGCATATAGGAGGTCATATTAGTTAAAGATCATTAGGTATTCTGACTCAGATTTTGTAGGATGGAAAGATAGTTTGAGATCCACTTCAGGTTACATTTTCATGTTAGTTGGTGGTGCGGATTCTTGGCACATTGCCAAGCAAATAACGGCTTCATCCACTATGTTGTAGAATTTGTAACATGCTATAAGGCAAAAATAAGGAATATGATCGAGGAATTTTGTCATAAGGTTATGCATTGTGGAAGGAAATGAAAGGTCATTCACTATTGTAGACAAAGTGTTTGACAATGGTTAAATAGGATGTGTTAACACGGATATTGATCCATTGTTGTGTTGTTCATCGTTACATATACAGGTGAAACAACGACGATTTTGGACCGGTTGTCAATTTGCACACAGAACAACAATGGTTTTAAAGCTCATTGTTATAACCTGTCTGAATATTATAAAGGAATATTAAAATTCTCGAAACCATGATAGTTAGTGCAATAATTGTCGTTATCACACATACATATTTAATAAACAAATACTTTTATATTTAATTTACCATGATAGGTATGACCCTAACCGTCATTGACTTGTGATATATAACGATAGTTAGGGTCAGAACCGTCATTGAAATTCTACAAAATTTAGTTCAAGTTAGATTTAGTACATATGAAAATTAGTTGAAACTAAAATTGGTAAATATGAAAGTTAGCATATTACCTCATCTCAATCACTTTGATAACTTCCTTACACAATTGTTGTTATCCATTACATGACGTAATAGCCACACCCATAGCTCCCAATTTGTTTATTACATTACACTCATATTTAATCTATTTAGATAAACTAAATGATAATACAAAAAAATAAATGAATGATAGAATCTAAATATCTAGAGGGAAATCCATGTGACCCTTTTAGTATTAACCGTCGATCCACCACTCAATATACTATCCATTAAAAGCACTAACATTAAAACAACCAATGTTAGAAAACATGAAATTGTATATTCATGGTGAATGTAATAGAAGGTGTTTATTAAAATAGACTTATGTATCTACTATGCTTTTCAAATAAGGGGGAGAAGGTCTACAACAAGAGCAAAACCATGAAGCGGTACGCTTTGGTACTGATAGAACTAGTAGTAGCCAATGACGATTACATTGAAAATTAGTTGAAATATATTTAAAATTGTATAACTATATGTTATGGAATCAAAAATAAGGATATACTTACTTATCTATATATGGAGCAAGGTAAACTTATTTCTTTCGTTGCATTATGGAATTAGTGATGTACTTCTTTATTTTCGGGTTTCTATTACCTATTGGAGGCATGAAATAAGGGTTTGTAAACCTATATGAATAATCCTTTCCCGCTTCCAAACACAAACCATGCAAGTACCTAATTTGATGATGGAAACACACATTTAATATTTAAGAAGGAAATGAATAAAAATGATTTTAAAAGTTAACTTACATCATCCATAATTGTAGAGAAGACACATTTAACTTCTCATTGCCTATTATGATCTCCATCAAATCAGATTTATATATGAACAATGAAATTTCACTATCTTTGCCACAAACAGTGGCATCCCAAGGAATCAAAGATGCCTTTATAGTCATGGTTGCAACAAACTCCATCTATGTCGCTACTGGATCCTCTAAATTTTTTGACACATGCAACTTTGTTTCATGTTGCTACACACAAAATAAACATGACATTAGTTAGGATACTATATATATACTTCACATGTAACAATGTTAGTGGATATACAAAACGATTCAATTTGTAGTGTGACCGATTCAATGTATGGTGTCAGGTAATGAAAGTTTTCAATACTTGTGATATAATACCAACTTCTAATGTCGGTATAAGAACTGTAGCATCACCACACACAGTCTCCACCACAAAATTTACCAAATGAGAAGGGGGACTCTTACCTTGTAACATGGTGGAACCTTCAAAGCACTTATTGTGGGCCACCAACTGGTGGGAGATACATAATCAACTAAAGCCCATCTCACCCCTCGTTTCAACTACAGTTGAACAACTCCCTTTAGTGTTGACTTTGACAACTACAGGTCAGGTTGTACTATAGTGGGGAGCTTTTGTGAAAGTAGTAAGTTCTCTAGCCTCTTGTCAAATGCTTTCATCATCGTTTGTTGCTCTAGTCTCATCTCCTGATGCTCTTGTCTGATCTACTCTCATTCTTCTTTCATGCCTAGATGGTGGGGATGGAGGTTCAATTGAATATGCATTACCACCGTCATCTCCAAAAGTAGAACGTGCTCCAATCTCCTCTCTTTTGCTCTAGCTTTTGATAAACACAATGAGAAAGTAAGTGAGGAGTCTCATTATGTGCTTAGATGTCTTGTGTTTTTTTAGAACACCCTATAAACATTTAAATAAAATTTATTTAGCATTTATCATTACATGTAATAAAATAGTAATAAAAAACATAAGTGATGATACTAACCTCTCATTTCTCACTTTCTCGAGTATGTACAAATCGTTGCCAAGTTTCTTCATCAAAGCAAATATACTTGGTGCAAGGACTTTCCCCTTTTCTAACACCATATACATAAATTATTTTCAATTTCGATTTAAATTGATGCCATTTGGTGGCAACTAAAGATAAAACATTTGGTTATAGAAGCCTTTAAGGCATTTAGTAAGGGGAGCTATTTTCGTGTTTTAGGTTATATGTATGAGTAAGAGTTATATTCTTATAATTGTACGTTGGTTTGCCTTGAATTCTCGTGCCTATGTACTGTGAATTGGAATGCTGGTTATTTGGATGTTTGTTGGACAATGCCTTATACCTTGGTATGAATATGATGGAGGTATAATCTGTGTTGTATGATGTGTTATGTGCAATATAAAAAATTGGTGTCAAATTGGGTCTAAATAATGTCCACATAACCCTTAAATTGTTTTGGATTGCTTGGTAAATGTGGAGGGAAGGAAATTGGGTTGGAATTGGTATCAGGGTGTGTGATCAGAGGAGAATGTCTATTAATCTCGCTTAGGCGAGCCAGGCTCGCCTAGGCGAAAATAGTAGAAACTCAAACCCTGGTGTTGCTTGAGCCTCTCGCTCAGGCGAGGGTATCTCGCCTAGGCGAGAGATCATGAAGTGTTGAGGTTGTGTTCGAGGGGCTCGCTCAGGTGAGTAGCCCATGGATTAGGCGACAGAGCACCTCGCTCAGGCGAGAGGTACTCGCCTAAGCGAGAAATCATGAGGGATTGCGTGCTGTTGCAGGACTGCCGCCTAGGCGAGAGAATTGGGTTTAAGCGAAGGGAGCTCTCGCCTGAGTGAGTAAGGCCTCGCCTAAGCAAGTTTTCGTACCTTGTTACTGTCACAGGCTCGCCCAGGCGAGAGAGCCTAGCTTAAGCGAGTCAGGCCTGATCGCTCAAGCTAAAGCTTCTAGCCTAAGCGAGAATTGTAGGTTTTGTGTTGTTTGGATGCAATTGAGGCGAACTTAGATCAGGGGATGCTGTGCCATGAGCGGGTAGGTTCATGGATGGTGGTAAAACGCGATGATATGAGTGGGAAGGTTCATATCCAGTTACTCTCGTGTGAGGATACGGGTGAGGTAGGTTCGTATGATTCGGCTCACACTTGAGAGATGCCGCGTGCGGGGAGGTACGTAGCTGGTGGATCACGTGTGTTGGACTACGGGCGGACAGGTCCGTAGAGTAGGACTACGAGCGGGGAGGTTCATAGAAGTAGGACCACGAGCGGGCAGGTTCGTGCGAGCATCATAAACCCTGAGTCCAAGGCTAACAATGTTAAGGGAATTGAAGGTTGTAAAACCTTGGGAAAGTAGGAACTTGGCCAAGAACTAACTGGAATAGAATAAATGGGTGTGTTGTTGTTATTTCCGAAATAATATATGTTATTTAATCATTTATAAGCTCACCCTTTCTGTTTGTGTATGGCGATGATCGTGTGATTCGTTACACGGGAACAGATGTTGATACAGGTGATGCTGAGGACGTTAAGGCGACGGAGTGAGGGCTAGCTGGGATTAAGCTAGGATTTTATTTATGTTATCACTTATGTTTTGATTTTTTTTGAAATTGTAAAGTTTTAAATACTACGATTTTAATAATATTGACGCGATGTTTAAATATTTTAATTTTCTCGCATTTTGGGAATAATAATATCGTGACGTTTTATTTTCTTTTCTTTATTTATTTATTTAAATTAGTAATATTCCTTAGGGATGTTACACATGAACTCATTGGTTATGAGTGTGGGAATGAGGTGTTATTTGGAAACCAATAAATAATTATGAATGGGCTGGGAAATTATTTCATACATATTTATGTTTATGTGCATAACTCACCCTATCTGTTTGTATGTGGCGATGATCAGATAATTTATTATCCGGGAGCAGATGATGTTTCAAGTGAGCTAGGAGATGCTTAGTGGCGGAGAGTGGACTCAAAGAACAAGGGGATTTTATAACTGTTTTTATTTAATTTCCATGTAATTTGATTATAGTTTTTTTCATGGTTTTTGGATATTAATCTTAAAGTTGTACAGGTGAATTTTTTTGAACATGTGGACTATTAAATGTTTATTTTTAAAGTTTTGAAATTTCTCGTGGTTTTTGGGAAATGGTTTCATTAATAAATGAGGTCTATTTATATAAATTGTTGTTTATTATTATTTTTTTTAAGTAATATCCTACTGGGATGTTACAGATGCTCCTTAAGAGGATAGAGAACCAAAGAGTCATGTAAGACCTAGGAAATAGGTATGTCTTAGGATAGATGTTTGGAGTTTTGAGAGTTAGAACAAATTAAATAATTGTATCAGAGCATTTTTAATGTTTATAATAGTGCATTTTAATTGCATAATCAAATAAATCATATGTCCATATTAAACAAAAATGACATTGAGTATATTTTTAATCTCATATATCATAAAGATATTATGATAATTTGTAGTTCATCAATCATATTTAAAATCATATTTAAGTAGAATATATAAATCAAAGCATATTTCAATAACTCAAGGTATTAAAAAATATGTTAGTCAGAAATATTAGAGATTTCATGTTGTCATCTGATATGTATTAATATCAAACAACTTGTTTAGTAGACTATATGGTTCTCGTGGTTGAATCATCTAATCAGCACATATTATTTCATGTCATCAAATGAATGTTTCATGAATTCATGTGTATTAGATGATATCTTGTCTTCATCTATTCCTAGCAAATCTCTTTCTAAACAAAAGTTTAGCAAGATGTAAACCTTTTTCTTCAATACAAAAATATATTAGACACTTTGATACAAATCTTTATTACTATATAAACTTTATTATCATAAAAACATAATTGGAAAACCACCACAAACTATCATGCAATGTGGTTTTTGTATTGCCTGATAAATATATTTATATTTCTTTTCACCATTTTTAAGGGTTTTTTTATTAACACATTAGTTATAGTTTTCTAATGATATCAAACATGATTATTTTATTGATATCAATTAAATTTACTTTAAAATGTTAAGGTTATCTTTTACCAATATTAATGAGAGTACATGTTAAGATTATTTCTTGATGAATATTAACAAAACTATTTTTCGATTAATTTTAATTAAATATTGTAGAAATCAAAGAAATATATGAAGAAAGGGATTGTATATTATTGAGTGTGTATAAAATGGTACAAGAGGTGTGTTATATATAAACACAAAGTTAACCTTATAAACCACAAGTAAATGGGCCTAAAATATGGGTGTATGCTAACATCTCCCTCAAACTCACAATGCTACGATTAAATGCATTGAGAGTTTGTCAAATAAAAAACGAAAGCGTAAAACAGAGTATGGCTTAGTAAATATATTTGCATTCTGTAGAGCCAAAGGAACAAATGGTAAAGATATAGTGCCAATTTGAAGATAATGATGAGTAAAAAATGGCAATCTGTTTCAATATGCTTGGTTCGCTCACGAAAAATAGAGTTGTGAGCAATATGAATAACACTTTTATTGTCACAATGCAGAGGCGTAGGATCTTTCAAATAGACACCCATATTTGCAAGTAACCAACGCAGCCAAATAATCTCATAGGTAGTCAAAGCCATGGCATGATACTTAATTTATGTGAATGATCGAGATGTAACATCTTGTTTCTTACTCTTCCAATAAGTGAATCACCAAGAAAAATACACCACCAAATAGTGGATTTTTGATAATTAGGATTATTATTCCAATATGCATTACAATAGGCACGCAAGTCTAAAGACTACATAGAAGAAAGCAAAAGAGATTGTAACTGAGTGCCCCGAGGATACTTGAGAATAGGAAGAACAACACCTCAATAAACTAGGGATGGCAATGGGGCGGGGTGGGGACGGGTTTCGCTATCTCATACCCATCCCCATTGAAAATATTCATCCCCATCCCTATACCCAAATCCAACGGGTATCAAACTTTTGTCTAATCCTCATCCCCACCGAGTAATGGGTATATACTCGTACCTATACCTATACCCGCTTTCTTACTGTTTCAATATTAATTAATTAATTTTGACAAAACAAATAAAAAATTACGGTAAGAGAAACATTATATTATCAAATATACAATATTAAGAGGAGGGTTGTTTCTTCGATATCAAATATTTTTAAAAAAATTATAATTGTATATATTTCAAATTAGAATACCAAATAACATCTTATTAGAATCAAAACATTTATTAAATTTGCAAACATTAATGAAACCTAAATGATAAAATTTATAAATATTTTAAAAAAATATAAAAGGAAAACAAATATTTGAATTAAAATATATTTTAAAGGTGTATTTACTTTAATTTTTTAAATTTTAATGAATCTCTTTTTTATATACTAATAAAAGTTATAATACATCACTTGATCAAAATCACACAAAGAACAAAGGTTAAACTAATAATAATAAAATTTTAGCATAGATCTTTTATCTTTTGAACATCAATATATGTTGGATGGTGATAAAAAAAAATAATGGCAATTACATTAAATTTTTATATTATAGTACATAAACTTTATTGATACAATTATAGTAACAAAATTACAGTATAATAATGAGTTAGAAAATAAAAAATAATCATATCAAATATACCAAAATAATATTTTACATGATAAAAATAAATAACAAATAAAAATATAAAAAAATTATCAAATGTATGTCTTCACAATAATTTAAGAGACTATTGAATGAAATCACACAAAGGAAAATAAATGTATAATTAAGGGTATGATAAATGAAAAATACTTTAGAGATCCAAAAAAAATTAAATATTAACATAATCAATGGTTGAGAAATAACGGAAGTTGTATAGTGAAATAAAATAGTTCTTCAAATGAAACAAAAATTTATATTACCTAGTAAATGAAAGGTTTATGCTCTTGCATACTTAAATTGAAAGTTTAAACATTCTCATGTTAAAGGAAAATATGCAATAAATAAGAATATTAAAAAATAATAGAAATATTCAAATTTGAGACATAAAAAATATTTATTTAACACACATCATGTGAACATAATTGCATAAAAGTTATAATAAGATGAAAAATATATTGGAGATGCGATTAAATTTTATGACAAACCAAACAATTATAAAAAATATAGAAAGTGTGTAGTAATATATAAAATCTTACTTTATTGACTATGAATATTTTAATAATTTAAACGGGGACGAGGATATGGCGGGGACGGGTATTATGGCGGGTATGGGGACGGTGACGGGGTGGATATGTACATCCCCATACCCAATTGAAAAAGTCGGGGATTCCCCATACCCATACCCATACCAAGTCAATGCGGGGATTCCCCATCAAAATGGGGACGGGTTCGGACAATACCCACGGGGACATGTTTATTTGCCATATCTACAATAAACTGTTGTGGGAGCTGAAACAAATTGACTAACAACATGAACAACATGTGGAATGTTTTGACGAGTCATAGTAAGATAAACCAGACTTCCAACAATAGTTCAATATAAAGTAGAATCAGTCAAAGGAATACCATTCGATGGAGAATATCATACACTTGTCTCAATATGAGTATCAACAATCTTGTTGTAAGTAAGCCGAGAATGCTCAAATAGGTCAGCAATATACTTGGACTGAGATGAAGATAACCTTTGGAAGAAGAAGCAACTTCAATACCCAAAAAGTAACGCAATACACATAAATATTTCATAGCAAAATGATGGGATAATGCAGTTTTTATAGAGGCAATTCCATCAAAATCATCACCAGTAATAATCATATCATCAATATATAAGGATAGAAAAATATGCCCTACATTGGTTTTCCTAACAAATAATGTAGAATCATGTTGACTAGCAACAAAACCAAGAGAGACAATTACTTTAGAAAACTTTGAAACCAAGCAAAAGGTGTTTGTTTAAGACCATAAAGGGCTTTTTGAAGTTTGCAAACGTCACTAGATTTGTGAGAGACACCTGGTGGAATCATGTACACTTCCTCATATAGATCCTCATTCAAAAAGGCATTCTTCACATCCATTTGAAACATCTTCCATTGAAAAATAGAAGCCACAACAATCAAGGTACAAAAAATAGTCATCTTTGTCACAGAAGAAAATGTTTCCTTATAATCAATGCCATACTCTTAGGTATATCCTTTAGCAACAAGTCTAGCTTTATGCCTTTCAATTGAGCCATTTGATTTTATCTTGATTTTGTATACCCAACAAGATCCAATAGAATATTTTCCTGGTGGCAATGGAACTAGATCCCATGTATGAGTCTGATGTAGAGCAATAAGTTCCTCAACCATAAAATTCTGCCAAAGTGGATCACAAACAACCTCTTTATAGAATGAAGGCTCATGAAGACGATGAATAGAGGCAATAAAAGCAGCAAATGAACTAGAATAAGAGTAATACACAAAATCTGGTAGTTGAGTAGACTTACGATTATGACTAGGTCGATCATGTGGCATGGGAACCACAACCTCGAGAGAAGATTGAGCAGGCGTAGTAGGGGAATCAATAGGTACAACCTCTGGTGTAGTGTTTGTAATTGGGGCTAAGACAGGTTTTGGAGTTGGTACGAAAGTAAGTATATTGTCATCAATATCAAAAGGATCAATTTTAATGACATTAGATGTAGTCAAATAATGTAAGCTAGCTGGAATAGAAAAGAATAGAATATGTTCTAAATTACAAATGACTTGAGACATACAATGTTTTACTAACTAGATCAAAGCAACGATATCCCTTTTGACCAAGACCATATCCCAAAAAGACACACAAAACATACTTAGCAGATAATTTAGTACGCTTAACATGTGGTTTTAAAACAAAAAAGGTACATCCAAAAACATGCAAAGTAAAGTAATTAAGTGCATGACCATACAATTTTTAAAAGGAGACAAACCAAAATTATGTGAAGTCGGGATCCAATTCACAACATGAGTTGTTATAAGAATAGCTTCCCCATAGAAGACACTTGGAACATCGGTAGATAAAAGAATGATCTTGCAGTCTCAAGAAGATGACAATGTTTTCTTTCACCAACGCCATTTTGGTGAGAGTGTCAGTGCAAGATATTTGATGTATAGTTCCATTAGAGGCAAGTAAAGTGGTAAAATTCATAGAAGTGTATTCACCCCTCAAGTCACAACAAAAGGTTTTTATGGTAGTAAAGTGTTGAGTCTTTACAAAAGCATTAAATTTTTTTAAAATTGTTAGAAAATCAGACTGATGTTTCATAAGATAGTAAAATCATCAATGAAAGAGACATAATATCTTGAACCTCCTTTGGTGGATACAAGAGAAGGTCCTCATACATCAAAATGCACAAGATCAAAAGGAGCAAGGGAAGAAGAAATACTTTTATTAAAAGGTAAAGTAGAAAATTTTTCCAGCAAAATTGAACCATGCAAACTTTCAAAATCACTACACAATGCCATAAGAAATTGAACCAAACATTGTGATTCCCTACAAGTAATATACGGTGCGGAAACACTCAATTCTGCAGGCTTAGTTAAGGCAAGTTGATCCCATAGGGTTGTCATGACAAAATAAAAGTCCTGAATACTCATGTCATTTTGCTTCAGTACACGAATATTTGTCTCAAGTTGATGCTTTTGTCAAAATTAGACTGTGTATATACAATTGAGATAAGTGATCTCATACCTTCCTTGTAGTACATATTTTGCCAATTCAGCACCAATCGAGTGTGATAGAATTATTGACCCATGTGATAATTTTAGAGTTATCAACTTCCCATACCTCCAAAGCAATAGCATAATCATCGACTTTGGTATCAATTGGTTTTGCCTTAACACGTTATCAACTTATCATACCTCTAAAGCAATAGCATTATCATCGGCTTTGGTGTCAATTGGTTTTGCCTTAACTCCTGAAATATAACACCACATGGACTTTCCACGAAGAAATTTTTTTATAACATAACTCCAGTCGGAATAATTTTTACCATCCAATTGCACACTATTAGACTAAAGAGAATCATCTTTAAAAGTTGTCACACAGCGAAAGTAATGAACAAAGCATAATACAAACCTAATATTAGAGGATTACAAATACCTTAAAATGACATAAAGAACATGGTGCATAAGCTCAAAAAATGCCTCAAAGCAGAAAATAAAATTGCGATCGGGTGAAACCTCAAAAAATACAAAAGAGGCTTAGGGCTATTAGGGTTTATAGCTTAGGACTTGGAGTTTAGGAAAAATGAACTTACTATAAGAATCTCTTCTCAATCATGGATCGTTTGAGACTCTGATACAATGTAGAATATATATATATATATATATATATATATATATATATATATATATATATATATATATATATAGATTGCATATTATTACTGTATATAAAATATTAAAAAAATGTCATATATACACACAAAACTAATCCTATAAATCACAAGTAAATGGACCATGGCCTACCAAAACTAACTTCTCTATCTAATATTAGTAATAAATGAAATACTTTATTCAAATAAAAATTCAAAATTTAATAAATTTGAACTAATATAGGGTATAGTATAGACCTTGATGGTTTACATGAATTTCTTATAAGACTTTCTTTCATCTTGGCTTTTTTGTAAAAAAGATTACTTTGACCAAGAATTTGTAAAAAAGGGTCATTTGAATTTTTTTTTGTAAAATAGGGTTAAGTCGTCGTGGCAGAGGACGACATTAAAGGTGAAGTCGTCCTCCACCGTGCCGATTTTTTTTTTTTTCAAAAAGCGAATCCGTGCTCTCGGAAGCCGATTTCTATATATTTTAAAAGTGAAGTCGTCCTTGGGCCTGACGACTTCACTTTTTGGTT
>Ga0214542_1001624_pt1 | contig 46256 bp, 35 predicted proteins | sample CNSS1metaG_FD_160096 | JGI IMG/M metagenome (GOLD analysis project Ga0214542, IMG submission 160096) | Root nodule microbial communities from cowpea collected in UCLA plant growth center, Los Angeles, California, USA - CNSS1 | ecosystem: Host-associated > Plants > Roots > Nodule | place: USA... | reverse complement strand
AATAAAAATAATATATATATATATATAAAAAAAAATATAATATATATATATATATATATATATATATATATATATATATATATATATATATATATATATATATATATATATGAGTTTGAATTTTATTTTATAAAATCGAATTGATAAAATTGAGTTAAATTTAGAATTTTTTTTTAATTATTAATTTAGAATTTAACTCAATAAATTTAGAATTTATCGAGCTAATTTTTTTTCTTATTGGGGATGCCTTTCACTAAGACAAATTTCTCTTATATTTTGTATGAAAAAAAAACTTAAATGATAATACGAATAATTAAAAAAATGATAAAGTAAAATGTTATTTAAACAAAATAAGTGTTTGATTTTAACGTATTACTATAATTTTTTTTCACAATAAATTAGTTAGAAATCTTTTTATGTATGGTTTTTAAAATGATTATGAGAAATAATATTTTTTTACCCTATACATACTTTCAAGTTATTCTAATAAAAATTATAGTGTAGTTTAACTTATAATATATTAAACATATCAGGTAAGTAGATTCAGAAGCTGTTGCATTTCATAAATGAGGCTACCATGGGACAAATCAAATCCACAACTGATGGACCTCCCAAATGCATAAAAAGCCCATTCAAATGACTAACGTATCATGATTAACTTTTGTTTTGAAATAAACGATAATAGTGTTAAACCTCGTTATCCAAAACAAATATTTAATGAAAAGAGTTAAATATATTTTTGGTCTCTTAATTTTTAGTGAATTTTAAAATTAGTTTATTTTAAAATTTTGGATCAATTTAGTCTTTCATTTACCGAAATATGTGGATTTAGTCATTTTAATCCAATTTTGTTAGGTTTATTTGATGTTTCGTACGCATTTCAAGATTGTATTTAAGTTGTTTATACTGTTTGACATATTTTTCTTTTAATGTGAAGTCAAATACTATTATGAAACGCGTTTAAAATGTCAAATAAATTTAACAACATTTTATTAAAAATACTAAATCCACATATTTTGAAAAATGAATGACTAAATTAGTTAAATGTTTCGAAATTGACTAATTTCAAAATTCATTGAAAGTTAAAGAACCAAAATCATATTTAACCCTAAGAAAAATAATAAAAATTATTTCTATTTTATATTAATAGAAAACTTAACATTTTTTCAAGTAAGCACATCATTAATTAGAAAAAGTAAATAAACAACACAAAATTAAAAGATATAAAATTTTTGAATACTCATTGTATAGAAAATATGATTAAAAAAGCTTAACTGAATCAAAATATTACTGATAATATTTCAACTTATAAAAAATAATATAGCAAAAAGTCTAAAACGATTTTTGTAATGGATGAAAGTCATACCACAATGGGCCTCAACATATACTTCCATTCTTTTCAATCGACTTAGATCTTAAAAAAGCATCCACCCAGTTTTCATTCAACAAGAAGGAAAATACAGATAACTTTTCGATGCTTCTATAGATAAAAGAATGGTGGGAGTGAAAAAAAAAAGGTAAGAAAAAATTGTTAATAACAAAAAGCAAAAAAGAAAGTATATTTCCTATAATTGTTTGTATAATAAAAAAACACAATTAAGTTGTCATAATATACATTTTTTATGCTATTTTTTTTTCAAGATTAAAAGATAATCATGTTTCTCATGTATTGATTTTCATTAAATTTGGTTTTATTGAGTAAATACAATGGAACGTGAGAAAAAGGTTAAAAGGAAATTATTCATTAAAAACAAAGAGGTTACTACTCATGGTGAAAAAAAATGACTTTGAATTTTATGATAGGTTTTTTGGTTTTGCTTTCAAAACATATTAAATAATACTAATTTCGATATTTTAAAATATATTAAAAAAATTATAATATTTTAATATCAATATATTTTTAATGTTAGAAAAAGATATTACTAAAAAAATCTGTTAAAAAATGTTGGACTTGAATACGATGCATAATTGTGTAGAATGAATATTTACATTTATGAGGCTAAATATTTTATTTTTAAGCATTAGAAGCATCTTCAAATTTTAGAGAGAATTATGTGATGAATAAATAATGTAAAGTTTGTTCGCTAAGCAAAGCAGAGGCAAGGAACCAATGTTTTGGTGTAGTTAGCTTTTAGCTATCAAAACTACTTTATGATTAAGCCTTGACGTTACGTACTATTTTTTTTAAAAGATGTAGCACTTGGAAAACTATTTTTGTTTATAATATTCGAATAATTACTTTTAAATTTTAAACTTAGCTCATTTTATAAATAAGAAAATACATTATTATAGACTAAAAACATGATAAAGGTATAAAATTTAAAATACATCATGGATAAGTTATTATCCATAATGTCGTATTAATTTTATAAAATTTTTAATAATTATTATTGTTTAGTATGAAATAAGTTATTATAAATCAATAAAATAATAGTTAAAAAGATTAAGAAACATCGTATACTAAAATTTATCATCCAATTTACTTTCATTTTAAGGAAGTAAGAAAAACAAAACATTTTCAAAGGTAAAGCAGCAAACTGTTGCGGACAGCAGATTCTGGTTCTCATCGCGTTTCTTTTTCGTTTTCATGTAAGTGAGAGGAAGACTTGGTGAGAACACGATCCAACTCAGACCTGTAATATTCATTCCACTCAACCGATCCTCACTTTTTCCTCTCAAAGAAGGTGCTCCTCTTACCTTCTTATTTGCTTGATTGTTTTCTTCTACTTTTATCCCCTTTTACCAGATTCCACAATTGTAATCACTTTTGTTATCTTTAAGCATGCAATTTCCTGTTTTGCTCTTTTTAGGGGATATTCGGTCTCAACTTTGTTCCTTTGGTTATGGGTTGGGGTAAAAATTTGATTTTTTTCCCCCTTCCACTATAAGATCTGTTTAGAGAAAGGGGTGAGATCTTTTGTTTTTTGAAATACGTATGGATTCTTTTCCTACCATGAGATTGTTCAGAGTTTTGTTTTCTTAGTTCATTTTGTTTGGTTAACAATTCGACGTGCTGCTTTGATCCTGGGCGGTGCTTGTGTTGCTCACCAAACTATGCTGAATTGACTACAGCTTAAAATCCAAGCTTTAGTTAATTTTAAGTAAAAAGGAGAGAGAGAGAGAGAGAGAGAGTGGCAAATGTTTTTCGAGGTTAGAGCTCACAGGAGTTAACAGCTGGTTGTGTTAAGGTTAATTGTGTTTTTCCGGCTGCTTTATAGTGTCAGAAACACTTTTTTATTTTATTTGTCTGTTAATTATTATTTTTTTCCCGCTTGAAGGTTTTCTCTGTCAGAGAGATCTAGCTTGAAAAGTAATGGTAGTGTTTCTTTGTCCAAAAACATGGGTTGAGTTAACTGTTTGTCTGTTCTGTAAGTTGAAGACATAAACCATTGCAAACCAGTTAATGCGTGACGTAGAAGTGTGATTCCAAGAGGTTTGTCTTTTATTTGGATTACAATATTTTAGTACTTCTAGTTGGTATAGATAGGTGGATGCTATTAACTTTCTGAAGCTTCAAACAAGCAAAGTATATAGATTTTGTGCTTCTTGTTGCTTTCCCGGAGACATTATTTTTAAACATGTTAAAGTTCTTGGGCGTATTCCTGGTACTTGTGTTTGAAATGAGGACACTGGCCGACATGTATCTTAATAAAGCACAATTGGATTTACCTTTGTTTGCTTTGTTTTAATATGTGTTTGAACTTGCTGTGCTGCATCCTTCTAGTTATATAATCACTTTAAGATAACTGATAGTATCTTCCAGATTACTCTTTGGTGGAGCTTTGCCAAAGGTTTCATACGATGAAATATTGGCCTTTGTTAGCTTATTTGTATCACAATACATATCCTCCATGTATATTGTGCTCTTGACATTTCTGTGAAACATTGAACAGGGCATGGCAACAGATGAAAATGCTGACCTGTTAGATGTGAAGTCCGAGATGAGTGAATCACATGAAACATGGAAGCAAGAGATTTCAGGAAGCCAATCCGAAGTAGATGTATTGCAGACAGAACTTACAGAGGGAAAGGCTTGCAATAATGGTTCAGATGGAGAAGGAAAAAAGGAATTGAGGGTTCTTTGGCAAAGAGTGAAGACTGCTTCTACATTGTTGACTTACTTGAAATCAAAAGCTAGGCTCATGGCTGTTCCTCATCTAGCCCATACAGCTTGTGGCATCAAACAATTAGAGGGGGTAGGCTTTGTTGACAAAAATGGGATACCATTATCAGGTTGGTCCAGCAATGTTGACCTTTCTTCATTTGATGACGCAGATGAAGAATCTTGGATGGAAATTAGCCATCAGCATGGTTCCTTTGACGAACAAGATGCGGCTTATATAGGAGAGATACTCAAGTCTGTACAAATGGTTGCAGATGTGATGGAAGCCCTTGTCAAAAGAGTTTTCTTGGCTGAGTCAGAAACTGCAATAGAAAAGGGAAAAGTAAGTGTAAGCCAGGAAGAAATTAAGCGGAAGTCTACACAGTTAGAGAACGTGTCTATGAAATTAGAGGAAATGGAGCGTTTTGCTTTGAATACAAACAGTATTCTAAATGAAATGCGGCAGAGAGTTGAGGACTTGGTGGAAGAAACAACCAGACAGAGAGAACGAGCTGCTGAAAATGAAGAAGAACTTTCTAGAGTGAAGCGAGAATTTGAGTCTCTGAAATCATACGTTAGTGGTCTAATCACAGTAAGAGAAACCTTGCTTTCTTCGGAGAAACAATTTCGAACTATTGAGAGGCTGTTTGAAAAGTAAGTATATTATTTGATATGAACAATATTATCACGTGTCTTCAGTATAGTTCCTGCTGCATTTTTTGTGAACTGGTTAAACATTCATTTCAATTGTGATGTACAATGTTCATTTGTACCTCTGATATGTACATTCATTTCTTATGGCCTTATGTTCCTCTGGAGCAGGCTAGTTGCAAAGACTACACAATTAGAGGGTGAGAAGATGCAGAAAGAGGCTGAAGTTCAGAAACTTATGCAAGAGAATGTCAGGTTGAGTGCACTGCTTGACAAGAAAGAGGCTCAACTTCTTGCATTGAATGAACAATGTAAGGTAATGGCCTTAAGTGCTTCAAACATGTAAATGCCATAGCACGTTAGGGACGGTTGCTTTATGCTGACCAATGAAGGCACATCTAAAATGAAAGCTTCACTGGATAAAAAACTTGATCAAGGTCCTCTCGTCCAGAAGAGGCATTAAACAAAGCTTATCCATAAACATCATTAATGCCTTGGTTTTATTTTCTGGTGCCATTTATTGTTGTTAAGGTTGAATACAGAAGATACTTGTGCTTGGAATGTAAACTTAGCGTGCTCTTTCACGGGAAGAAAAAAAAATGAGAATGGGGTGTCTCGTTGCTCCAAATACGTTGAGCCTGAATCCTAACCTCACATCAGTAAACTGTTAAAACTCGAAGTAGATTGATATTATAAATACTAAAACTTCAGTAAAGAACAAAAGGAGTAATTTGGAGTGGTTTTTAGTTTTTAATTTCTCTGTATTAGTTTTCTAATTTCAATTTTAGTTATATCGTGATCGTAAAACAAGATATTTATGTTATTTTATTTACAAATTTGACTTCTAAAATGATATTTAGATTCATTATAAGTCTATCTTATGTATATATATTCAAATGTGGAATTGTTGAATGTCCAACACTATCACGTACAACTAAGTATCAATCGGAACAAGTGAAACATTAGGTGAAGGCAAAGCAACATGTTGAGGATCTCCATAGCCAAATAATCATCAATGGGACAAGGACTGATTTCCATGCGTGAGAATCATGCCCTTGGCGTCAAATGAGTGCATCAATGTCATTGTATCTATCACTCTGTCTCACGTTGCAGCTAAAAAAACTCAATTCGCAACCCAACGCGTTGCACCAGAACATTGAAACTCGTGACTTCGGCATTAGAGGAAACATAAAAACGCATGAACATCGCCGAAAGGTTGAAGTGTTCCAGTTTGTCACATAGTTATGGGACAAAGATCAAGAGCTTGGAAATTTTGATACAAGTATTTTGAAATTAAGCTAAAAACTAATTAATTTCATTTTATCCTAATTCTGTTTGTTTCCTAGAAATACGAAGAAGGTTGGAAAAATGTCATAAAACTCATCAAACAAAGTAAGATTTTATCTTTGACTTTCTATTTGATATGAAAGATGTTCTTACAAAACCCAGTAAATCCCACAAGACCACTCTTCCACTTTTCTCTTTGTTGTATTCTAGCAGTCTCGGTTTCTTTCTCGAATTCTACTCTATTCGATCTTTGGCTTAGATTCTCCTTTATTCGGTCTTCGGCATAGGAAGCGGTTGTACTTGCTGAAGATATTCTGATGTTTAAGTTAGTTTTTCACAAATAGGTTGTTAGAATTATGAAGGAGTCTAAAAATCTTACTTTACTACTCACTCTTATAGGGTTACCTTGTGGGCCTAATACTATTCACGAATTAGCATAGGCCCAATAATATCTTAATCATGCTTAGTACTGTTTATGTTTTGTTAATCCTTTTCTCTATTTTAATCCTATATTTTGGTTACCGAAAATTGACCTTCCTTGGTGTCATCCTCTAGCCAAGAGGTCGTCTCTGACAATTGTGTCCTCGGTTGAATGCTTGTATAGGATAACCTTTTCTTGTGGTTCTCGGTTGACATTCGGTTGTTTGTTTTTTCTACTTCAAGTTTGAGATATTGGATTGCAATGTCGAGATAAACGAATTTCTTTTTTATGTCAGATACTATCCCTAAGGTTTGGTCCCGAATTTTAAAGTAATAAGTTTAGACACCTCAAAGTCGGGGTCACCTCAAGGTTTTTCCGAAAGTAGTCATATTAAAGTGTCTCAGTCGATGGTGAAGTCACCAACTAGGTTCAAAGTCGAACAACCCCTAATGGTCACTCAGTCTCTACCTCAAGTTGTTGATCAACCTCTTGTCGAGGGTGTGATTGTCATTGAAGGTGAAATAACTAGTCCTTCCACGACGGTTGTTGTTGGTAGCAGTGAGGAAGGTTCACCCAGGTATGATTGGGTAGATGTGGGTCCTAGAGCATTCTTCTAGGTTTAAATTTGATCATCTTTTAAGTTCTTTATACTATGTTCACATTAGGAATGTCATGTTTAAGGAGAGTGATTTGATTGTGAGTGACACTGATATTCACTTTCGTCGATTTTCGATGATTTATGAGTTACGATTTGTGTAAAAACTTGAAATCAATATCCACACTAATTGATTTTAGTTTTATATTTTATAAAGTATTTTAATTTGATTTATTAATCTTTAAATCAAAGGATGAAAATATTACATATTATATATTTGTAAGCAATTTTAGTGAAGTAATGTAGTGAACAGTAATTGTGATACACTTGAATAGATTACTGTAGACTTTAAATGATATTAATATTATCTTAATACGTAATTTTATATCTAACTTTAACGTCACTAAGCTGTTTCTGAGTTGGATTGCATTCCATTTATCTTATCTCCACCTTTTCATAAATAAGGTATCATCCTTTAATATAAAATGAAAAAAAATGTATTTATTTATTTAATAAAATAAATAATTGGACAACTTCTTATTTCAAAATAACTAAATAATCTTTTTTTTTTAAATAACGATCTCATAATTTTTCTAAAATTATTTTTATAAAAATAATTTATCTATACCTATATACAAAGAGGATTCCCTCTTTTGTGTCCACTTTTCATAATTCCTTTACCCTTTACAGTATAATTATTTGTTAAAATTTTTAAAAATTAACTGTTACTTTTATAAGTTTTTATAAAACTATTTATTTATCTCTTTCTTCTTTTTTCTTCTATTCATCAATAGTTATTTTTTCATATTTTCTCTATGCATTTCACTTTATTTCTCCATACATCAATATCATCAACTACTAATATAATATCATACATATTAAAAAGATATGTACACGCAGGCGCTATCGTGGCTGTGTTTACTCTAGTTTATATAATAAATTGAATAAAAAACAACTTTTTATTTTAATGACTATATATTTATTTTTTAAAAGTAACGAGAACGTTAATGTTTTTTAATACTATATATATATATATATATATATATATATATATACACTAGCGTAAACACATGCGCGATAGTCCTGTGTGTACGTATTTTTTAAATTATATTAATAATTAATAATATTATAATGTTATTAAGTTAATAAACAAAATAAAAGTATATTTATAAAAAATAAAGTAAAATGTATGGAGAAAATATAAAAAAAAAAATTGTTGATGAATAGTAAGAAAAAAAAAAGAAGAAGGAGATAAGTAAATAGTTTTATAAAAACTTGTAAAAATAACCTTTAATTTTTAAAGATTTAATAAATAATTAAATTATAAAGGGTAAAGTTGGAATTATGAAATATGGACGGAATTCAAACTTGTAAAAATAACCTTTAATTTTTAAAGATTTAATAAATAATTAAATTATAAAGGGTAAAGTTGGAATTATGAAATATGGACACAAAAGAGGGAATTATCTTTATATTATATATATATATATATTATAATTATATATTATATATTATATATATATATAGTTATAGATATATATTAGATTGTATTATTAGTTTATTTTTAATTAATTACTCGTTAAATAATAAAAATATATATACTTTGATGTAATAAAAATCTAACTACAACTTATTTCAGTGATCCAAAGGTAAATTGAGACTAAATACTCTAATTATATTTTTCTAAAAGGAGTTCTTTCTTCTTCTTCTTCATCTTTCTTTTTTTCTATCTTAAAAAATTTGGATTTCTTTTGTTAAGTTAAAATATCTGGATTTTGTTGCACAGGAGAAAGCCAACATTCCAGGGTTTATTTATTTTTTTAAAGTGTAACGCAAAAAACCGAACAACTGCCGAGGATCAAAGCAAGCAAGGCATAGTCCAGTCCTATGAATCAGGCAGTACGAGTGCCACCAATTTCTGTAAAACCCTAAACTTCATTCTCCTGACTTGTATCTTTCTCAATTTTGGAAAACAAAAACAATACACTGAAATTGGCAAATGTCTCACTCTCAACCGTTACCCCTCAAGAGACAAGGTGAGCATTTGTCCGACGATGGTGCATCTGCCATTAAACCCTCTCGCCTCAAAATAGCAATACCATCTGAGGATTTCGACAAGAAGGTAACCCCTTTTTCAGCTTCTATCATTAATTTCTTCAACCCTAATTCTGTCTCATTGTTCCTCTAGGTCTCCATGATTCTTTCCTTCTTGGTTTCTTTTTCCCACTTTTCTGGGTTTTGGGTACCGAATTTTTTCCCTAAAGATTTTTATTTTGGTTCAGAATTCGAACAGGAGGATCAAAGATGTTGAAATTTGTGTCCCGATAGTGTATGGGACCATTGCATTCTATCTTGGTAGGAAGGCCAGTGAGTAAGTTGGGTCGTTGTTTGTTTTCTTTTTTGGGTCACTGGATTTGGCTATAGTCTCTAATCCTTCATTGCTACCAGGTCTCAATCACACAAATGGACAGTGTATGTACGCGGAGCTTCGAATGAAGATCTTGGGGTGGTGATTAAGCGGGTTGTGTTTCAATTACATCCTAGTTTTAATAACCCCACTAGAGTTGTGGAGTCGCCACCGTTTGAATTGTCAGAAAGCGGTTGGGGTGAATTTGAAATAGCCATTACTCTCTATTTCCACAGTGATGTCTGTGAAAAACAGTTGGATTTGTGAGTTTCAGTTGCTTCTTTTGACGTCTTCATACTTTTCTGATTGAATAAACCATCAATTTCGTACTCGAACTATTTGAGTACATTTTAAGAATTAATTTGAAGGTTGTTTTAATACGTGAGATGCTATTTAGCATGATTTCTGATACTTTTAGGGCTACTTGAGTAGTTTGTTTTACTTAGAGACTTCATAGGAGAAAGAGTAATACATGTCACAAATGAAATCGGTGGCTTATTCTTTACTGATTACTTGGATTTGGTACTTCTACGATCACATTATTTTGACTAATTTATGTTAATGAATTTCGATATTGTAGGTATCACCATTTGAAATTATATCCAGAAGATGAATCTGGCCCCCAGTCTACAAAAAAACCTGTAGTTGTTGAATCTTATAATGAGATTGTTTTTCCTGAACCCTCTGAGGGTTTTCTTGCACGTATACAGAATCATCCTGTTGTTAATGTGCCTAGGCTTCCTGCTGCTTTGAATTTACCAAGTCCTGGTACTTTCCTTTGAATGTTATTCCTATTCCTACTATTATTTCGAATTTTCCCCCTTAAGACTTATTCCCTTAAGCTTTCCCTTATTTTGGTTTATGCAGTACCAATTGACACTATGAGTGACAAGGAGAGAGGTGACACCAAAGATCATTCTCTAAGCCAATGGTTCTTGAACTTCTCCGAGGCGGATGAGCTCTTAAAACTTGCAGCAGCACGCCAGCAGGTTATTGTTTATTATTCAAATTATTCTACCATGCCTCTTGAACTTGGCAGTTTTATGGTAGGGATTTATTAGTGGCTTTTATTCTGCATTAGTTTCTTGCGGATGATATGCTATGTTAAGCCGTTTTTTCCTCTTCCTTAAAGTAATATTATTTTATGCGCCATGAGGATTACCATATGAAAGTAAATATATTAAAATCACTGATCCTGATATGCAATTAATCAAGATAATCTTTTCACAAAGTCTAGGAGGCTTTTATTGGATGGTGAAACCTAGTGATTTAGTCCATGGTTTTCACTAAATGTTTTATTTGTTTGGCATTGTTTTGGATGCATATGAAGTGAGCACTAACTTAACTACTCCAGTTGCACATGTGGGCCCCTCTGTCTTACAGCTTGAAAGCATTTTTTTAAATGTTTAGTCTTTTAACAGTTGTTGACTTTGTTGCCATGCCCTAGGTGCAAGCTCACATTGTTAAGCTGCGAAGACAATTAAGTTTGGTGGAGGGGCTACCTCAGCTGTCAAAACCACCCTCTGGTTATGAATGTACATGATTTTTCATTTTAAAATTTTTGGGCTTCCCCTTTAGGATCAAACTTGGAAGATCAAGGATGAATAATTATGTATATAGTCTCCGTTGTAGATTGTGTTGAATATTTTTTATCAAAGTTTTAGAAGAATGGACATGTTTAATAGCATTTATGCGTAAAGTTTGTAGTGGTTGTAGATATATGTATTGGTCATACTTTGATGATTATAATATTTTATGTTAAATTTATATTTAATCTCCTGTTTAATCGGTTAAAAACCTAACTTAAATGTACATAACAATTTTGTGGTGGAGGAACGTGTTTCCTGGTATCAAGCAGAAAACTTCCTAGGCCTTGTTTTCAGACTCATGGTGAAGTTTTTTTTTTATTAGTTATAAAATCTATCAATGATGACAAGCGTGTGCTTATCATCAATACTTTACTTCTTTTTTTTTAAAGTTAATTAATTTGTAGTTAAAATTTAATAAAATAGTTAAAAGTGCTTCCACAATAAACTTTGTTTTTAGACTTGCAAACATATTGTGTCGGTTTTGTAGTGGACTTTGGCTAATGTATGCTAAGCACTCGTGACGGATAAAGGGGCTTATGACTATTAGTCAAAATGAAATAAATCTACAGATAAAAAAGCAAAGATTTCTGTGCTGTATTTACTTGTTGACAACACACAAAAAAGAAAAAAAAAACGAGGGGTGATTATTAATCTGAAAACTGATGGCACCCAACACATGTTTGTGGAAAACTCAAGAAGAACAGAAGCAAGTTAGGCAACTAGGAAGGTGAGAAGCACTTTTCAGGGTCTGGGAGAGTCAATTTCATGGCTTCCTTTCTTTTTAGAGAAAAGCCATCCTATCAAAGGCATCAATGGCTTCCTCTTAGTCTTCTTGACAGAAGGGGGTCTCCCAAGCAATTCACCCCTGTTAGGAATCACATGAGCAAGTGCATGAGGACTAGCGAATTTCACATATCTTCTCTTTTGAAACTCAACACTCTCCTCATTGCTTGGTGTTTTGGTTTCCACATTGGTTGCATTTGCAATGAACTTGAGGTCTTCAATCTCTGGATCATCCCGTCCCTGCAGCAACCTTTTCTCCCTTGCTTTTGTGTCTTCAAGTTCTTTCTTTGTCTGTTCCAGTTCCTTCTTCAGGGTCTTGATGCGCTGAACCAGCATGCTAGCTTCTTCTCTGGCTCCCTCAAGACTTTGCTTTGTTTCTTCTAGCTCAGCAGCCATTGCCCCACCTCTGGTTTGTGCACTCCCTTCAACTTGCATCTTAATCAGTCCAGACACATGCATGATCACGAGAAAAATTAATTAACAAACTACACACATCTTCTTCTGCAATTTGAAAAGAGTGATAAGGTAACTTAGTGATAAGACAGAAGAGAATGGAGAAAAAGTTTGTAGTTTGATCATTATACTAACAATTTGAAAAAATAAGATTGATTTGGTGAATCTAGTAGAGGGTAAAAGAGAAAGTGGATTCAACTTTACATGTTTTTAAGACACAAGAACATTTTAGTTAAGGTAAATACATTGATACAGAAAGACAAAATACATGAAAGTAGGTGAAAACTAAAGAATAGAGAGAGAAATGGGGAGAACCTCTTTGAGCTTGTTGGCATAAATTTCCCCAACTAATACTTTTTCTCCGAACAACATAACTGCTTCTTTAACAGACTTGAATGGGGCACGAGTGTCAATCTCTGTGCGTTCCATGATCACCATTTTTCTAGTGAATGTATATTTGTTCTTGAGCTAACTAGTTGCCGAGTTGTCCTCAGTTTGTGCAGAAACTAAACCGTGATAGAATGAGAAAGTTGCTAATAACGATGGTAAGATATGTATGAGAGAATGTGTGAAGACAAAGCTCCATTTAATGCAACAGATGAGGGGACTACTCTTAAGGGTGATTAGTAATGGGTTTTGGTGGTGTAATAATTGGGTAACTTGAAAAGAAAATTAGTAGAATCACAAAACCTTTCTTTTCTTCGCGTCCACTTCACTGGTATTTCGTTAATTGAAGTTGACAAGGGTGGTTGAACTGTCCTCGTAGTTTAGTTTAGTTAGTTAGTTCAATCTGTATGATATCGAAATTTTCGATAGCATATACTTTCTTTTTGGTTCCATTTCAGGCATCAGTGGACCCATGAAAAACATTTTCAGAAAGAAAATAAGACTTGGCACGTTCGTGTTCTTAAGGAGGAGAGTTTTTTCATTCGAGTGCATCGTCCAAATTGCTAATTAAATAGGTATCCAACACCCTATAGTTAGACCTACCTATATATTTTAATTTAAAGATGTTTTTGTTATTATTATTATTTTTATTGTTGTTAATACCTAATTTTAAATTCTTTTTGGATTATTTATTCTAAACTTTTGAGCTTTTATTTCTAAGGCTAATAAGGTGGACAAACGAAATAAATTATGCTAGTTAAATAAATAGTATCTATTCATTAAAATATTAAACAGTCAGATTGAAATAATACCGTGTTTATCAAAATATGTTGATTTTAAACATAAAAGAGTTGTTTTTGTTAGAAAAATGATATTTTGATCCATTATTTCCTTACCTCATTTTTACCCACTTAGTTGGTAGCTCACGTAGAATTATATTTTGCATTATTTATTTATTTTTTTAGTTTTTTGGGAAATGAGGGAAAATATATGTGCCAAAGGTTTAATTTGAAAAATCTAATTTACTCGGACTTTATTTTGCCTGCAGAAAACAAGTAAGAAATCGATCTCGATTCTTGGCATCGTTACTAGGCAACGCTCGCCACGACCTAAGTGGAAATAAAAGTCTGGTAGTAAGTGTCTAGATTGAGTGAATTTTAAGATAATTTTAACACTTATTTTGATTTGATTTTGGTAAATTTCTATTAAATTCATCCAAATTTAATTTGTGTCGTAGTTTTAAGTATCAGAAGATAGTCCAAGTAAAAAAACAGAAGCAAACACATATAGCATTTGTCTTTTCCTGGCGTGAATAGTGAAAGCAAACACAACATGAGATGAGTTAAAGGAAAAATATATATATTTTGAATAAAACCAAAATATTATTTTATAAGGATTGGAATCATTAACTTAAAACATGGTTGAAATACACTCGTTTAATAGGGAATACACATATATTTAAATTTAAATAGTATAATATTTTAGGGTTTGGGTTTCGGAAAACAAATCTAATGTAATAATAATAATAATAATACATGTGATATTTGATTATGTCTATTCAAAAGTATGTTTTAAAATAATATATTTGGTTTTGATATACTTTGAAGTGTTTTTCTTTCTAAATTGAATAATGTATTTATAAAATTATTTTTAATTGTATATTTCATTTTAATTTTATGTCATTAGGAAAAACTTTTAACTACTTTTTAAAGTCATTTAAAAATTGATATAAATATTAATTGATTATGCTAAAATATAATTGATTATTTTGTAATGTAGATTATTGTATTTATATATATTATGGATTATCATAAGTTAGATAGTAATAATATATTATTTTAAGTTTGATTTAAGTTTCACAACTAATTATTATGAAATATTACAAGAAAACTATCAAATAATGAAAAAATTTATGACAAAAAATATGTTTAGAGACCAATTTTCTAATTATAGACTGATTTAGAGACCAATTCTTTTGGTAGTCAAAACCTAATGTTAGTGACAAATTTAGATACCAATTCATAATAAAAACTAGGCTTAAATGGTCTTTTGGTCCTAGTTTTTGACGACTTTTTTCACTTTGGTCATATTTTTGAAAATGTTTTTAGTTTAGTCCTACCTTTCGTAATTTGTTTTCAATCGACTCCTTTTCGTTAACTCCGTCTAAATCGTTAACGAAACAATGCCAGTGTGGTAACTTTGTGTGACGTAGATACTGTTCAGTGACATGTCCGTTTGCACTGTCATAGCCCAGATTTTAAATTGAAATTTAAGGTTTATGTTCATTGTGGTTTAGGGTTCCATTAAAGTTCAGCTGAAAACGAATGTCTCGTGGGGCATCTTCATCTTCTTGCAATAGCTGGGTTCACCCAACATGCAATTCCTACCATGGTGGTTCTAGGGTTTGAGGCTCACCCCCAATTTGTGATTGCGGATACATTGCAGTGGTGCACACAGCTAAAACTATAAAGAACTTGGGTAAACCCAATCAATATTGACCAAAAATAATACCTTAAAGCAGGACATACCTCCACGATGAAAACATTTTTCCCTCCGCAACGATTGTCCAAAGAGCGACGAACTGAGAAGACAAAAATTGATCTGAAAGGCCAAATTCCAGAATTTCAAAGAGCGACGACAAAATCCCCAATTCGACCCCCAAATCCACAATTCGACATAAACAATCCTAAACCTAATTTAATCCAACTTAAACCCTAAAATGAATCCGCAATTTCAACTAAATGGTCAGCACAGTGCAATTTCAACTAAATGGTTATCACGTCACACAAAATTACCACACTCTGGCACTGTTCCGTTAACGATTTAAACGAAGTTAATGAAAAGGAGTCGATTGAAAACAAATTACGAAAGGTAGGACCAAACTGAAAATATTTTCAAAAGTAAGAGCAAAGTGAAAAAAGTCGTCCAAAATAGGACCAAAAGACCATTTAAACCTAAAAACTATTATAGTTACCAATTTAAAGATCAATTATAATTTTTGAAACTATTTTAGTTATCAATAATTTTTAGTTTATAATTTGATATTTAAATTAGTCACTATAATGACTAATTATTTTTTGTCACTAAAATTTGTCATTAATAAAAGATTTTCTTATAGTGAAACAAATTAATTGAAATTTTGTTATTGAGTTTTCACATTCAACATGACTTGCGTGGTGTGTTCTTAGTCTCGCACTGGATTTTTCCAACGAACTTATTCGTAGTGGTTGTCACCACTCTCAAAACCATCGTTGTTGTGGGAACTGGCGTTGCTCTCCTTCACGTTGTGTGAGAGCCTCCAATCTCTTGTGGTGGTGGTTTGTTCCTGTGCAATGATGGACAAGACTCGCGTTTTTCATGTTGTGGTGGTGGCTCGCAAGGGGTGCGTGGTGTCCTGCCCTAACCCCCTGTTATGAATGAGTGTGTGGTGTGTAGTCTCGTGGTGGTTGGAGGGAGAGGGAAGCCTTCGAGAGTATGTGTAAGATAGATATGAGATGAGAGAGTAGTTAGTTAGAAACAAAACAACATAAGTAAAACATTGCGCAACACAAAACATAATCACATGTCATACTAAATATAAAAGTTTAACAATTAATAATTTAGCATTTTTTAAAATTAATCACTATAAATAAGTATAAGTCATCAAAATTTGTTGACATATTTATATCGATGCATAGTAAAATTATTTTGTTGTACAACTACTCCAAATATTTAATATAATTTTCTGCCATATAATCGTTTAAAAATAATTTATTTAATCATAAAAAGTAAAATAAAGATATTTTGTGGTCAATAAATCAAATAGTTTAAAATTATCATATAAAATACAATAAAATATACTACTAATTATTTAAATAAAATATGTATTCAAAATTATGTTTTATATTTAATTTTTTGTAATAATATTTGTCTTGTTCAATTTTCTCCGGAACAAAAACTTTTGTTATATATATACAATTTAGAATTTAAATGGTAAATACTATTAAAGTTTATAGTTTTGTTTATTTACTAGAATCCATTGTCTATGGATGTGTTTGAAAATAGATACGAGACTTACTATTATGTTTGTTCTCAGTTATTTAAGTCAATTTAGAAAAGCAGATTTGCAGGATAATGTTTTTATCAATTCGAACATTAATGTACGGATATATTACATAGTGAAAGACCAAATTAACCTAATTTTTATTTAGAACTGTATTATCTAAGCTAACATGTCTATGAATGTATGAATAGTAAAAGTGTATTAACAAATTCTTATATAAATGTATTTGAGAAATAATAAATCCCTTTTACAAATCCTTTTATAAAAAAATCCTTTTTGTTAACAATAATTTAAATAATAATATACAAATTATTATTTAAGAAAATGGATTTAAAATTTATTTCTACAAATTTTTTTTATAGATTTTAATTTTATTTTTGTAATTTCAATTTTATTTTAATATATTTTCACGGTTTAATTTAAATTTTTATCACATTTCTATACAAATATAAATTAATAATCATATATTTTTACCTATTAAAACACCCATCAATCATTCAAAAACTCTTAAAAACATTTCTTAAGATTCCATCTTCCCCTTTCAAATATTTTAATCTAAATAAATTCATAATTCTCTCTTTATCTCCTTATTTACTTACTCTTCCTCATGTTTACTCCCTAGTCCAAACACTACTTAAAGTTTTTGAAAATTTATAAAATTGAAAGTGATAAAATTAATAAATTTGAAAAAATTAAATGATATAAAATACAAAATTTGAAATATAGTACATATTTAATTTGAAACTAAAAGTGAGTTCACATTCATCAGTGATCTAACAACCAAATGTACAATTGTAATATTAAAATAATAAGATATATCAAAATAAAATTCATTAATAAAATTTGCAAAATATAAAATTGATGACATTATACATAAGTTAAAAAAAAATTTTTTCAAAGGGTAAAATTGTAAATGACACTTTTATAAAACGAAAGCTCTAGCCCGTCGAGTAAGTGCAATTCCCGGTGGTGCCGAGTCGAGTCCCGTAGAAGGACGAGAACACGACACTGGAAAGAGGAGGGAAATACTGTTCCTCAATGCTGCTTCTTAAGCCCTAACAACAAATTCTAAACTCTCTAACTCATAGTTACTGCAAATTCTTCTTTCTTTAACTCCTTCAATTCCCCTCAGTTTTGTTTAAAATCACTCTCTCCCAATTGCAAGAGTGAGGGGTCTGCTCTAGGTTGCTGGCAGAACCTTTGGATTAGCGTTACTTCATTGAACCCTAGAGATAGAATCGTAGCATACGCGTCTTAGACTCGTTTCTCTCTCGCAAAATTGAACTAGGGTTCAAATCTTTTCTTATTTCCCTCTCCCTTCTACAGTACCAAAATGAGCCCTGTTCAGAATTTCGAACAACATTCTCGTCACCTCGTGGAGCCCGACATCCGTATGCTTTCTCTCTTGCTGCAACAATCATTATTTATCATTTTGTGTGCTATATTTACTGTTTGATTGCGGATTGAAATGAAAAAAGAAAGTTACGTGATGGCGGAAACTTAGACACTGGATGCTTTCACTCTCTGTTTTCGACTGTGGTTTTATTTCTTCTTATTTTCATGTTTTCTTGCAGTAGGGAAATGTATTCGAGCATGCATGTGTTGTATCGTAATTTAAGTGCTTTCAATTTTCTCTTCTGATATTTGGAGTTCATTTTCCCTTCTACAGTACCAAAATGGATTGGACTGAGCCGTTTTCTTTTATTGGCAGTTAAATGCCTTCAGTTTTTTTGTTTTGTCATTTGGTGCTTATTTTCATATTCTCTTGCAGTAGGAAAAAAGATTCGACTATGTCTGTGCCATATTTCATATTTTGGCCTTTAAGGACTTTCAGTTTTTGTCGTTTTGGCATCTGGAGCTTATGATGTTCTCTTGCAGTAGGAAGGGATTCAACCATGCCTCACGCCTCTGTTGTATTGGCATCTAATTGTTTTCTGTTGTCATCGATTTGATATTTGACACTTCTTTTCGTATTTTCTTGCAGTAGGAAAATGGATTCAATTCAACTATGCCTGTGTTGTACTGGCCTTTAAATACATCCATTTTTTCTTGTCTTGACATGTTGCACTTATTTTCATTTTCTGCTGCTATAGGAAAATGCATTCCAATATGCCTGTTGTACTGGCAATTAAGCCCTCTCAGTTTTTGTTGTTGGCATTTGGTGCTTACTTTCACGTTCTTTTGCAGTAGGAAATGGATTCAACTATACCTGTGTTTATTGGGATTTAAGTGCTTCCAGATTATTGTAGTTTTGACATTTAGCCCTTTCTTTTTCTTAAAAAATGTTTTTTCCTGGTTGAAAACAGCTATTCCATCGAGGCTGCAGATGGTGATGGAGGTTAGGGACAGTCTAGAGATTGCGCACACAGCTGAGTACTTGAATTTTCTGAAGTGCTACTTCAGGGCATTCTCGGCGATACTGCTACAAATTACGAAGCCACAGTTTGTGGACAATCCAGAGCACAAGCTTCGGAATATTGTAGTTGAGATATTGAATAGACTTCCACACAGTGAAGTTCTCCGCCCCTTTGTTCAGGACCTCTTGAAGGTTGCTATGCAAGTGCTTACCACTGATAATGAGGAGAATGGCCTAATTTGTATTCGTATAATCTTTGACCTTTTGAGGAACTTTAGGCCAACTCTAGAGAATGAGGTCCAGCCGTTTCTGGACTTTGTCTGCAAGATTTACCAAAATTTTAAACTGACTGTTAGCCATTTCTTTGATAACATGGCAATGACTGGGGAAGATGTCAAGCCCATGGAGACTTCACTATCTGATCAAGGTATAAACACCACCACTGCAACTGGTTCACAGCTTAATCCAAGTACACGCTCATTCAAGATAGTTACGGAGAGTCCGCTGGTGGTGATGTTTCTGTTTCAATTATACAGTCGTCTTGTGCAAGCCAATATTCCTCAATTATTGCCATTGATGGTTGCTGCTATATCAGTTCCTGGCCCAGAAAGGGTTCCTCCTCATTTGAAAACTCATTTCATTGAGCTCAAGGGTGCGCAGGTTAAGGTAGGTGTTTATGGTAATAATGAAGGCTGGGTAAATTTTTTTCCCTAGATTTTATTAATAATTATATTAGTAAGTTGAAATTTTAGTATTTGTAGTACTTAGAGGAATAGCACAACATATTTCAGTATAGCTTATGAGATATGTGATGACCGTCACCAACTACTTTTGGATTTTGAATTTTCAACACCTATCACATAACATGGCATAAATTGGCAATCGTAGGGAAGTAAAGCTGGTGTTTTACTTGCTCTCTGCTTTAATTTTTTTTTTTCACTAATAATTAAAAAAGTGCCACCTTGTTTTCACCGTGTTCCGTGTTTTACAAACTCCTGGGAATGAAATGGTGAAGACAACCCTTTTTTTTGTCATTTCCTTCTAAACTAAAACAATGTGTCATTTTTGTAGTTATCAGTGAAAACATATTAATTGCATCAGAAAACAATGACCTCAAATATTTCCATTTATTGAAGGCATGGTAGAACATGTATGACAAACTCTAAAGACTACATTTTCAAATGAAATAACCACAGTTGTTTCCTTAAATATCTAGCTGTTGTGTCATCCTTTTTTTGGTACCCTCTCAATTTTAATCTGCAGAATAGTTAAATTTTATTATTTACAAGTTAGGCAAGTGAAGTTATTGAAGAAAATTCTTTTACTCATAATTTTGCTGCTATTACCTTTTGCATCTCTTTTGTCCCTTGTTAATTTTGGAAGTCCTTTAAGATTTTCAACAATAGTGATTATGAGAAAAAGTGAGGTGAAAGACACACCTTGAGGATGGTTAATTTTGGCATTTGGTTCACCTGTGTGTGTGTATATATATATATATGTGTGTGTGTGTGTGTGTATATATATATATATATATATATATATATATATATATATATATATATATATATATATATATTCTATTTTATCATAGTTATTTTGGGGTGAACAATTGAGAATGAAAAGCCACGTTCATTGACTAATCCTTCTCCTGATGTAATATAATTATACACTCACTAGTTTATTTTTTTGTTATTGCAGACGGTTTCCTTTTTAACTTATTTATTGAAGAGCTATGCTGATTATATAAGGCCACATGAAGAAAGTATATGTAAAAGCATTGTAAATTTGCTTGTAACATGCTCTGATTCTGTATCCATTAGAAAGGTGATACTGATGTTACTCTTGTTTTTTTATTTTTTATTTTTTATTTCTCTGTTTCATTGATTTAAAGACAAAAATGTTGGATGCAGGAGCTATTGATATCTCTGAAACATGTCCTTGGAACAGATTTCAGGAGAGGTTTATTTCCTCTTATAGATACTCTACTGGAAGAAAGGTAACATGATGATGACCTATTCTGAGATCTTGATGCAGATACACTTTAGATGGAGTCCAAATAGGGGACTCCTGTCAGTACTATTTTACATGAAATATAAATAACTTTTAAGTGTCGAGTGGCTGTTAAGTTATGCCTACTATATTAGCTTAAATGTGACTTAAAAACTAATGTCATTATTATCCTGTCAAATTACATATTTATCCAGAGAACCTTTTGATGATTCTGTTTTCCTTTTTGAGGAAGTCAAAGTACAAACTAGATGGTCTTAAATTTTTCTGGAAATACACTTGTGTATTTGTTGAGTAAATAAGGATTAAACTGTATAAGCTGTACTTGCATCAGATAGTTATCTGTCAATTGTATTGAGAGTCATAATTTGTGTAGTTTATTATCCATGTTCCTGTAGCCTCTCAGATAATAGTTCTTAATTTGTGTTTCCAATATTAGATGTTTGAGATCCTAGATCAAAGTATAACTTTTGTGTTATGGGGAGAGGGTCTAAATGGATAAATCCATGTTTGTCAGGAAGTAGAATATTTTTAGAGGGAACTAGGAAGTACATCATGTGTCAGGATTAATCTGAACATCTATAGAACTCTGTTGAATGTTCTCTAATGTTGTAGATAATTCAAACTTTTAGGGTTCTAGTTGGGACTGGAAGGGCATGCTTTGAGACATTGAGACCCTTGGCTTATAGTCTTTTGGCAGAGATTGTACATCATGTTCGGCAAGATCTTTCCTTATCACAGGTATGATATTTTCTTCCACGTTATTCAACTGAACATATGTTGGAAACTAAAAATTAAAGTTGACCAGCAGTATAGAAGGGAGGAGTAATTCAGCAAGCCAATATAATGTGGAGAATTTGGAACATTTATGTGTTTTTATGAAGAATAAAATAGAGAAGGTTTTTTGCTTCTGTGTAGTGAATGTGAATTTGTTGCGTTTAATTGGACAGGATGAATGTTTTCACGGATAATGTTTTATTGTTTTGAATGGAATAAAGTAGTGTTATGAGCGTTTTTGTGATGGTTAGGTAATGGCTATTTCAATGGGGGTCTCTGTTGGATATTGAGAAAGATTCAAAGCCTGGCCTTGTTGAATTGTTTTTTCTTTATAGGGTTTAGGATTTGAGTTTGAGTTTCATTTTTGATCATAACATCTGTTGGTCCAATTTTCCTTTATTCTACTCTTTAATTAAATTTCTCCTCATATATAGCTAATGTTTCACTAAGAAAGGGATGTACACTCCAATAGTGGGAATAATTAACAATTAATTTAGGGAAAAACAAGAAAGGAATATCAATTAGTTTAAAAATACAAAGAAGGTTTCTACATTTAATTTTAAACAAAAGAAAACAAGCAGGTGGATTTCTGGGGTTCTATAATGAAAAGCCGTGTCTCCTTGGAGTTCAATACATAGTTATTTTTTATACATTTGTTCCCTAATTTACACGGAATACTTCTGAACTACATATAAATGATTGTTCTATTATTTTTATAGTCTATAGAATTTGTGAGAAATTGTTTCTGCAAATATTTTTAACTGACTAGGTTTCTGCTAGACATGATCTTTTGCTAATTTGAATTCTCTATGGTTGCAGCTGTCGCGAATTATTTACTTATTCTCAAGTAATATGCATGATGCTTCTTTATCACTGAGCATCCACACCACTTGTGCTCGCTTGATGTTGAACCTGGTGCTTATCCTTTCTCTTAATAATATAGTTAATTTTATTCTCTGGTTTGATTTTCCAATTTCTGTCTTGATCTACTATTAGATCCAAGGGCTTTTGTAGAAGTACTACTATTAGGTGTGATGTTTATATTGAACTATTAAAACATAGGGTGCTGCCTTCTTTAACTTAGGAGTTCAGGGCCTGACTAACTGTTTCTCATGTAGTCTTGGTGTTTGGTTGTATTATCATTTTTATTTTTCGCCATGTTTTTTTTATTCTACTCTCTGGACTATTTATTTTTTTCTATATCTTGTAATTTCTTCTTATATAATACCTTCGTATGCTTGCTTCTAGAGTGTTTTTCTCTTAAAGTTATTATTTATCCATCATTACTTCTAACATGACATACAAATTTTGATCTCTATTTCTGTCTTCTCCTTTGCTCAAAATTAGGATTTTCTATCCGATTAAATTCTTGAAATCTTCTTTTCTTTATATTTGGTATAGGTGGAACCAATTTTTGAGAAAGGGGTTGATCAGCAATCAACAGATGAAGCAAGGATTCTATTGGTCTGCTGCTTGATACTTGCTACAATTTGCAATTTTGTATTGTACTTCATTCACTTATCGCATTGACGTTAATTGTGTTGTTTTGTAGGGCCGCATTCTGGATGCTTTTGTTGGGAAATTCAGTACTTTCAAACGGACGATTCCCCAGGTTACTTGAGTCAATTTATGATTCCATGTCATGTCTAACTATTGCCTCATTATAATTGTGCATAATTATAATGAGTTGGGTTACCACTTGAGCCCTTTTGCTCAGGTGGTTGATCAGTAATCTCTAATTTGCCTCACAATGTTTACAGTTAATTGCATTTTACTTTTCTTAATTTGAATCTGTGGGTAATTGTTACTGCATATCTTCATAATCTTTTAGTAATATGATTTGCTGCTATTTTTTTATAGCTTTTGGAGGAAGGTGAGGAAGGAAAGGATCGAGCTACCTTGAGATCAAAGCTTGAACTACCTGTGCAGGTTATCAAAAAAGTTCTGTTTGTGATTTTGTTTCAGGCTATATAATGGTACTAAGATGTTTATCTTCACATTTGGAATGGTCATGATTTGCATTGTTTTGAGCTATGTTTGCATTTTTTTGGAAATAAACAAAGAAATATTACTCACTTGTAGAGAAAGGAAATAAATTTTGATGGTTAAATGTTATCCGTCTTGAATTACTTTTGAAATAAAGGAGAGACTTCTTATTCTTTTTTTTCAATTATAAGTGAATATTGGGGATTTAAATGAAGAGCTCATTCTTGTTTGTAAGAGCTGAGGACATGATGCTTAGAATATACCCTCAGATCTCTAATCTTGGGGGATATTTTACAAACAACATCAATTAAGCATTTCCATTTTTTCATGCTAGGCGGGGTTGGCTGCTTGTATCATACAAGTAAATCCTCAATTTTGTGCTAAAGATTTTATTTTTGGTCTCCTATTGGAATATTTTCAATTTAATGAACCTTCTTTACTGTTACTTCTATAGATATTCTCCATCTTGGGATCACAAAACTCTTTTATGTTATACAACAATTGTGCATGTGGTCTAAACATATAGGGAAGTGGGGAGGATGGAGAAGTCAATAAATCATAATGTGAAACTAGGAGGAAGTGAACACATGTTTGGTTATTTTCTCAATTGGGAATGAGGTTATTTTTTCTAATTGATTAGAGACATTCTGACAGTAAGTTGAACATTTTGGTACATGAGCACATGCTATTGTTGTATTGCATGAACAATTGATGTTAGAATTACTACTGACTACCGAGTCCGTCGAGCCCCCTGAACCTTGTGAATAATGGGCCCAATTTTGAAACATATTTATGATCATTAAATATTGAGTCCAGTTCGGAAACCCACAGTCTGCAAACTTACTATTTTCCCTAATTTCGTAAAACCTATCCTACCTAACTCCCTCATTACAAATCTCACCTCACTCTCATCTTATTCCTCTGTGTGTGACTCAGACTGTGACAACACATGTATGCACCCACGACCATGATGCAACTGCCTTTCTTCCCTTGTGCCATGGCCATGGAACCATTGCTTCTCTCTCGCATTGCTCCTCATGCTACTATCTCTTACCTCCCTCATGCCATGACCTCACTAGTGCTATTGCCTCCCTTTGCTGTTGCCTTCCACCACTGTCTCTGACATCACATGACTCCTGCCATTTCTTTGTACTGTTGTTGCCTCTGTTGATATGTATGGTGTTGTTTATTAATTGTTAAAACTTATTGTGTATGAGATTTGACTTCCTCAAATAGATTTGGTCCTCCATTGCTGTTGATTTTTTCTATTATTGCGCCTGCAAACTGGTCTGTTATCCACAGGCTTTTGTGGAACATATGGGTTGTATAATTGATTATCTGTCCTCTTAGAGATTTGGTGAATATGTCAAGCAATTGTTCATTGGAGTTTACAAATCTTGTAGTGCTGTATCTAGACTCCAGCTTTTCTCTTGTGAAATGACAATACATAATTGTTTTAGTTACGGTTTGATTAATATATGTTGAGTTGAAATACTACTACTATTGATGTTGTTTTTAATGATGGTTAGATCAACATATGTCTTTGGCTCTGTGTGATTTTGTCCTTTTTTTTTGCAGGCAGTTTTGGCTTTGCAGGTTCCTGTAGAGCATTCGAAGGAAGTAAATGATTGCAAACATTTGATAAAAACCTTAGTGATGGGTAATTTGTATCCTTAAACCTTCTGTTGCACATAAGGGTGATCATGGTTTGGGCTGAATGAGGATTGACAAAATGAATTCCAATGTGTTTAATTGTAACTGGGATGGATTAGATCTTTGCTGTTGAATTTTTTCAACTTATCTGACCTAAATCAACTTGATTAAATGGTTGGAATCTGATCAAGTCGTTGGATTGTCATATATACTCTTTTATTCTATTTATTTATTATGTTCTAGTTATTAAAATGAAATATTATAGAAAATAAACAGTGATAAAATTCGGTGTTATACACACATGCCCGTGACGTACACACACATACACACACACATATATATATATATATATATATATATATATATCTTAATTTTTATAACCATTAATAATAAATCCAAATAAAATAGAAAAAATAAAACTAAGATTGCGCCTTCATTGGATGAAATTGAATGATCTTCTACCCAATTTGGTTGTCGGTCCTGTCAAGCTCTTTTTGATCCATTTTAATTTGAATATTCAAATGAACCTGTGTTTCTCTAGTTTGGATTGGTTTTTGTCAGATTTACTGATTGAATTTGGTCTGTTGTCAACCCTACTATTGCTTTTGACACCTTATTTTATGTCTGATAAACGTATGCATTTTTATTATATGTTTACACTTTTAATACTTTTTTTGCAACTTTCAGGAATGAAGACCATAATATGGAGCATCACCCATGCACATTCCCCTAGGCCTCAGGTAATGAAAATAATTTCTGCTTGTGGATTTTTTCCCGTCACTTAACACATGTATTATTTCTCAAATATGAATTTTCCCTTTCCATGGATCATTACAGACTCTTGTCTCACCATCTTCCAATCTATCACCGCCTCAAGCATTAAGGGGCATGAGAGAAGATGAGGTACTGTAGATAGGCTTAACTTAAACATATGTGTTTTTAGGTTTAATGGCAAAGTTGACTTAAGGTTCTTGTGTAGGTATGCAAAGCTTCTGGTGTTTTAAAAAGTGGTGTTCATTGCTTAGCTCTTTTCAAGGAGAAGGATGAGGAGAGGGAAATGATGCATCTCTTCTCACAAATTTTGGCCATCATGGAACCTCGAGATCTGATGGATATGTTCTCTCTGTGTATGCCCGAGCTTTTTGATTGCATGATCTCCAATAATCAACTTGTCCATATATTCTCTACCCTTCTATCAGCCCCAAAAGTGTACCGGCCATTTGCAGATGTGCTTGTTAATTTTCTTGTGAGCGGCAAACTTGATGCCTTGAAGCAACCAGATTCACCTGCTGCAAAATTGGTTTTGCATCTCTTTCGATTTATATTTGGTGCTGTTACCAAAGCCCCAGCTGATTTTGAACGGATTTTGCAGCCTCATGCTCCTGTTATAATGGAATTTTGCATGAAAAATGCTACTGAAGTAGAAAAACCTCTTGGCTACATGCAGTTGCTTCGTACAATGTTCAAGGCACTTTCAGGGTGCAAATATGAACTTTTGCTCCGTGACTTGGTGCCCATGTTGCAGCCCTGCCTCAATATGCTGCTTGCTATGTTGGAAGGGCCAACTGCAGAAGACATGAGAGATCTTTTATTGGAGCTCTGCTTGACCTTACCCGCACGTTTAAGCTCTCTTTTACCGTACCTTTCTCGTCTTATGAAGCCTTTGGTATTATGTCTCAAGGGAAGTGATGAATTAGTGAGTCTTGGTTTAAGAACCCTTGAGTTTTGGGTTGATAGTTTAAATCCTGATTTTCTTGAACCCATTATGGCTAGTGTTATGTCGGAGGTGATTCTTGCCTTGTGGTCTCACTTAAGACCAGCTCCCTATCCCTGGGGTGCAAAAGCATTGCAGCTTCTTGGCAAATTAGGAGGCCGAAACAGACGATTTCTCAAAGAGCCTCTTGCACTTGAATGTAAGGAGAATCCTGAGCATGGGCTTCGCCTGATTTTGACATTTGAGCCTGCAACTCCATTCTTGGTGCCACTTGATCGATGCATAAATCTTGCTGTGGAAGCTGTAATGAACAAAAATTGTGGCATGGATGCTTTCTATCGGAAGCAAGCTCTAAAATTTCTTCGGGTGTGCCTGTCATCTCAGCTCAATTTGCCTGGAAGTGTTGCTGATGATGGATCTACGTCGAAGCAACTATCCGCATTGTTAGTTTCTACAGTTGATCAAACATCGCGGAGGTCTGAGTTAATGGATGTCAAGGTTAGTTTGTTATTAAGTACACTTAATATTGTGTAAAAATATGTGCTGACACTTTTGATAGATTTGTGTGACTAAATAACTCAGTTTACTGTATTCCTCTCTTACATGATGGTCTAATTAAATTATAAAAACTCTGCTACTTTTGATTGCTTTTGTTTTTTTTTTTTCTCCATCACATTATACTTATGTGGTTTCCTTTAGGTACTGTGTACTTAAATTGGTCTCTTATCTTTCCCAATATATACCGAGAGTACTTACATAAATTAGATGGGTCTATATGTAGTATAATGTTTCTGCAATAATATGTAATTGGTCTTTTATCCTTTCCAATATTTTACTGAGTACTTGTATAAGTTAGGTGGGTCTATACTGTGGCATATGATGTCAGCAAAAATATGACACTTCATTTTCAGGCTGACTTAGGTGTAAAGACAAAGACCCAACTTATGGCTGAGAAGTCTGTTTTTAAAATTCTTTTGATGACTGTCATTGCTGCCAATGGTGAGACAGATCTCACAGATCCCACCGATGATTTTGTTGTCAATATATGTCGCCATTTTGCAGTAATATTTCACATCGATTCTTCATCCAGCAATGTATCAGTAGCAGCACTTGGGGGTTCATCACTCTCAAATAACGTTCATGTTGGTTCTAGGCTAAAAAGCAATGCTTGTTCAAATTTGAAGGAGCTGGACCCCCTAATATTCTTGGATGCTTTAGTTGAAGTACTGGCAGATGAAAACAGGCTTCATGCCAAAGCTGCTCTTGGGGCTTTAAATGTGTTTGCGGAAACACTTGTATTTCTTGCTCGTTCAAAACATACCGATTTCATAATGTCCAGAGGGCCAGGTACACCTATGATCGTCTCTAGTCCATCAATGAATCCTGTATATTCTCCACCCCCTAGTGTTCGTGTACCTGTATTTGAACAACTATTGCCTCGTCTTCTGCACTGTTGCTATGGGCTTACATGGCAAGCTCAAATGGGTGGCGTCATGGGACTTGGTGCTTTGGTTGGAAAGGTCACCGTTGAGACTCTTTGCCTTTTTCAAGTAAGAATTGTGCGTGGTCTAATATATGTTCTTAAAAAGCTTCCCATATATGCTAGCAAGGAGCAGGAAGAGACAAGTCAAGTGCTTACTCAAGTTCTTCGAGTGGTAAATAATGTTGATGAAGCTAACAGTGAGGCACGAAAGCAGAGTTTTCAAGGGGTTGTTGATTTTCTTGCTCAAGAACTATTCAACCAGAATGCATCTATCACTGTGAGAAAGAATGTACAATCATGCCTGGCACTTTTAGCTAGCAGGACTGGTAGTGAGGTGTCAGAATTACTAGAGCCACTATATCAGCCTTTTCTCCAGCCTCTTATTGTGCGATCACTCAAGTTGAAGACTGTTGATCAACAGGTACATGTTTTTTGCTGATGGTGGTTTATTTGATCTTTCTTTAGCTTTTATCTTTTTACTAGTTTATTATATCTTGTGTAGGTTGGAACAGTTACAGCATTGAATTTCTGTCTAGCATTGAGGCCACCTCTTCTCAAGTTGACACCGGAGTTAGTTAACTTCCTGCAAGAAGCCTTGCAAATAGCAGAATCTGATGACAATGCCTGGGTTGCTAAGTTTATCAACCCTAAAGTGATGACATCATTGACTAAACTTCGTACTGCTTGCATTGAGCTTCTTTGTACAACAATGGCATGGGCTGATTTTAAAACTCAAAACCACTCTGAGTTGCGTGCCAAGATTATTTCAATGTTTTTCAAGTCTTTAACCTGTCGAACTCCAGAAATTGTTGTTGTTGCAAAAGAGGGTCTGCGGCAGGTACAGTTAACTTTTATGATATATAACTTACACTTCTTCATTTGCTTGATTGTAACACATGTACAAATATATCCCTATTGATATGTCAACACCTGTAATTTGATAGAATATTTGAACTCTTCATGCATATGATCCATGATCATTTATGTCAATCATAATTATCAACCCCATATAGTGGAGCAGCCATACCCCAAAATGCTATAATTGGATAATGAATCCCTGGACGAATGCTATACTGAATATTTTCAATTCAAGTTAAATAATTTATGCAACACCAGTACACAAGCTAAAAAGTACAAATTATGGTGAGAATTTAAGAATTTTTGTCTATTCCCTATTTTCCTTATTCTCATGAATCTATGGGATCATAGATCATTAAGATTCACCAGAATTAAAGAGATTTTCTTTTGCCAATTCTAGGAATAGATAACTCACCTTTTACAAATCTGATGTTTCTCTTCTTTCCCTTATCCATTCATCCACATTCCTGCCTTCCTCCTCCTTACGTTGGTTAGGGGCTCAACATATGAAGCGCAGAGGCAGCTGCTGTGTGAAGGTCGCAGTTTCAGACATTTTTCTGACATCAACACCTACCCCACACTTGTTGACACTTTTGAAATCCTTCTAATTAATCTGACACTTCTAAACAACTTGCAAACTTGCCAACACTTCCATACGGATAGCAACACGTTAATATTTGAAAAAAAACTTTTTTAATCTTCAGAAAAGTCAGCTTAAAATGCCATATCATTTGCAGAAAGTTGTATTACTTTTTTTATTCAATGGTGCAAGACTACACTTTTTAAATCATTGGCATTACATAAGAACTAGGATTGTCAAGCCTAAGGTTCCATGTGACTGAGAATTATTGGAAACATCTGTGTGAATATTTGATTTAGTTTTGCATGCTATTAGTATTAGCACAGAATCATTTTTGAACCTCATTTACATCTTTGTCACCCTGTTTACCTAGGTTATTAATCAAAGGATGCCCAAAGAACTTCTACAAAGCAGCCTTAGGCCTATATTGGTGAATTTAGCACACACAAAAAACCTTAGTATGCCTCTTCTGCTTGGTCTTGCTCGCCTGCTTGAACTGTTATCGAACTGGTTTAATGTTACTTTGGGTGGAAAACTTCTAGAGCATCTCAAGAGGTGGTTAGAGCCTGAGAAGTTGGCACAAAGTCAGAAGTCGTGGAAGGCTGGTGAAGAACCAAAGATTGCTGCAGGTTTTACATCTATGGTTTAACCTATTTAATGCAAGTGTATCTAATTCAACTTCTAACAGATCATACTTGTGCTGATATGTCTTTTCTATTGTTGTAGCTATAATTGAGCTTTTTCATTTGCTTCCTCCCGCTGCCTCGAAGTTCCTTGATGAACTTGTAACATTGACAATTGATTTGGAAGGAGCTCTACCCCCAGGACAAGTATATAGCGAAATCAATAGTCCATATCGCCTTCCACTCACAAAGTTTTTAAATAGATATGCTTCCCTTGCAGTTGACTATTTTCTTGCTCGATTAAGTGAACCAAAGTATTTCAGGCGGTATGTTTTAGATTGCAGAACTTTAATTATATACGTCGTAAGATTGGATGCTTACGTTGTTTTTTTTTTTTACTGTAAATTTAGTTTCATGTATATAATTCGTTCAGAAGCTGGCCAACCATTAAGAGATGAACTTGCAAAATCACCACAAAAGATACTTGCAAGTGCATTCTCTGAATTTCTTCCCAAATCTGATGTGACAATGACTCCAGCTTCCACAAGTACACATACTACTTTATTAGGTGAAGAAAGTGTTGCACCGTCAAGTGATGCTTCTAATCCACCTGCTCCTCCACCCAGTGCAACATCTGATGCTTACTTTCAGGGACTAGCACTTATAAAAACACTGGTTAAATTAATCCCTGGTTGGTTACAAAGTAACCGTAGCGTGTTTGATACATTGGTACTTGTTTGGAAGTCACCTGCAAGAATATCCCGCTTGCAAAAGGAACAGGAGCTTAACCTAGTGCAAGTAAGTATAAAATGTTTTTAGTGTTGTATCATCATTATTGATTGTGGATTTTTTAATGATTTCTTGTTTCTATTATTCAACAATTGCATGAACTATTTCAATTTCATGGCATGTAAAGATATTTAGCAGTTTTAATTGTGTTATTGTTCTTTGCTTCTTATCTCATCAGATTTTGCCCTAAGTTAATTGTAATAGTGTAGAATAATAGGAGGATAGGCTCTGGATTTTCAATTCAGCATTGCAGATGCTGGTCATGCCAGTACCATTTGATTTTACAACATAACAGTTTGGAAAAGGGAATGATTAGTCATATTTATCCTTGAAAACTCATCCTCTTGATGCTATTTTCCGTCAATTAACTTGTCTGTTTCAGTCACTAACTTTCAATTTTTTTTTTTCTTAAGCCATTTATTAACCCTCGGCTTTGCCTTATGGTTTTACGCATATTGGAGAAGTTGCCACTTCATTGCAGTCTACTGTTGAATTAGCTTTTGCATATTAAACGTTTGCTGCCTTGACCATATTGTTTGTATTGATATATTGGTTTTTTTCTAGATACCTTCACTTTGGACTTCATGAGGAATATTTATAGATTCGTGGCATATCTTTTTGTTTCATCTCCCACCCCTCTCCAATTATGTTTTAGCATCACCAATGCAATGTCATCACCTAACATTTTAGCCTTACTACTTAGTATATTGAAGCTCATTTTTCCTTGCAAACAATCTGAGGCTACGTACATTTACACTTTCATTTTTTATTGTGTTCTACAACTACATGCCATTAGAGAATTAATGTGGATACGGCATGCGTTACTCCTTTCACATTATCACTATTAGTATTGTTGCTTTGTTTTCTGTTGTGAAATTAGTATTCATGGTATTTTAAAGTTGGCCGGAGGCTGATTTTTGATTGATTTTGTTTTTCTTTTCTCATGGTTTGTCTAATCTATCATTTTATTCTTTTAGATAGTTTTTTAACTGCACATTCATTAATTTGACTTGTCTTTTAAGTGGCTGGTTAACTTGTTTTCATGGTCATTATGGTATCGCAGGTTAAAGAAAGCAAATGGCTTGTCAAATGCTTTCTTAATTACTTGAGACATGACAAAAACGAAGTGAATGTTCTCTTTGATATACTTACCATATTCTTATTTCACAGTCGGATTGACTACACATTCTTGAAGGAGTTTTACATTATTGAGGTACTTGATAATCGGTTTTGAAATTTCTGTTAATATCTGGGTTCCTTTATGTATTTTGAATTTTTTTGGTGACTTTTAGGTTGCAGAAGGTTATCCTCCAGGCATGAAAAAGGCTCTTTTACTGCATTTTCTCAGCCTTTTCCAATCAAAACAACTTGGTCACGACCATTTGGTTACTGTGATGCAAATGCTTATTCTTCCTATGCTTGCACATGCCTTTCAAAATGGTCAAAGTTGGGAAGTTGTTGATCCTGGTATTATAAAGACAATTGTTGATAAACTTCTTGATCCTCCAGAGGAGGTATGACCTTATCATTTTTAATTTCTCATTTGGCCTTTTGTTGAAATCTTCATGATTCAGTTTTTGACATAGACGTATGATGTCTCACAATGCATAGTGTCCCTTTTCTGTAGGTTTCTGCTGAGTATGATGAGCCATTAAGAATAGAACTACTGCAGCTTGCCACCTTGCTTCTTAAATATCTTCAGAATGATCTTGTCCATCATAGGAAGGAACTGATAAAGTTTGGGTGGAATCATCTTAAGCGAGAAGACACAGCCAGCAAACAATGGGCATTTGTGAATGTTTGCCATTTCTTGGAGGCATATCAAGCCCCTGAAAAAATAATACTCCAGGTATGAAACATTGACTTCTTCTAAATGTTCCTTACTCATATAAGTATCTTGTAAACGTGAGCTGGTGGGAAACTGAAAGTAAATGAAAGAAAGTGGTGAAAAGTTCAAGAGAGCGGAGGGACAGATTTGAATTCGTATTGAGAGAATTATTGATCTGAAAAATATAATTGTCTCTACATGCACGGAACACCTATTTGTAGAGATGCTGAAAGGATTCCTGTAGCAAAGTTAGTTATAGATGTGAGGCTGTTACAATGCAATTTAATTAACATCTCTAAGAGTCTATTACAACCAAATGTAGTCAAAATCGAGATCTTAATCAGAATCAGAAAGGAAAGTATGGATAGTAAATAATTGTAGGACAGATTGTAAGATACTATAAAATTTATAAAATTCATATGTGCACGCACAAGATCATTGTATCTCACTCAAAACTGATAATTGAACATAAATTCAAAATGACAAATAAAAACAATACAATAAACATAAAACAGAAGTCAATAGGTGTAAACACCCCATCCTAGTTACATAACACTAACTCCTTCCTAGTTTACAAAACAGTAAACCAATAGCTCCATCTTATTTCCAAACAGCAATTATATCCTAGTTACAACACAAATCCTTATACAATAACATCATAGCAACCTTCAACTCCATCGTTTCTAGTTCCATGTCCTCCTCAACTTGGATAGGAACCAAGTTTTCATCCAAATCCAAGTTTTCCTCTTCCATGAACTACTCATCATCATACGAATTGGTTTTCTTGTTCACTTGTTAGCTAATCTTGAATTAACCTCCCAAAAACAACATTCACTGTGCTTTGCTTCAGCCTATTCCTTCTCTTTGTGAACCTAAACATATGCAATGATAAATATGGTAAGCAAGTAGTAGACTAACGATTCTATTCTAGAGATATACTTTAATTAATATTAACTTATCACCTCTGAAGAACTCCAATTATGCTCACTTCTTGAGAAGCTACATGTGAAGCTAAACAACATAAACTCATGCAAAATGAATTCAATTATTAGAAAGTGGACTTTAAGTCTAACTCGCAGATGAAACTATATGCCTAAGAAAAATCTCGCTAGGATAGGCTTTTTAACTATGTTTTTAATACCATGTTAGTAGTGAATTTTAAGCTTAACTCAATCCCACAAAACCAGCTTGTAAGATGAGGTGTTGGAAATCCCACATTAACTAGAGATATGGCAATTTCATAATATATAATTAGGGTGCAAACCTCATCTTACAAGCCGATTTTGTGAAGTTGAGTTAGACTTAAAATCTATTTCTTAACATCAATAAACAAAAGAAGCTCATGCACAATGAATTCAATAAACAATAAAAGCTCATGCAGAATGAACTCAAGAAACAACAGGATCTCATGCAGAATGAATTATTTTTTTACAAAAGTGAATACAACCAAGAACAAAAATTTATTTGGAGTGAATTACATGAATGGCAGATTTTTGGAGTTTTGAATGCTCATCACCTGATTTGCACCAATCTGTGTATGTCTTTAAACTAATTGAACTATGTTTTTAATACCATGTTAGTAGTGAATTTTAAGCTTAACTCAATCCCACAAAACCAGCTTGTAAGATGAGGTGTTGGAAATCCCACATTAACTAGAGATATGGCAATTTCATAATATATAATTAGGGTGCAAACCTCATCTTACAAGCCGATTTTGTGAAGTTGAGTTAGACTTAAAATCTATTTCTTAACATCAATAAACAAAAGAAGCTCATGCACAATGAATTCAATAAACAATAAAAGCTCATGCAGAATGAACTCAAGAAACAACAGGATCTCATGCAGAATGAATTATTTTTTTACAAAAGTGAATACAACCAAGAACAAAAATTTATTTGGAGTGAATTACATGAATGGCAGATTTTTGGAGTTTTGAATGCTCATCACCTGATTTGCACCAATCTGTGTATGTCTTTAAACTAATTGATCTAGTGGCCTAGGAGCAACCAAAATATTGAGACCAAATTGAATGAAATAAAGAAATGATAGGACTAAAATGGTAATTAATAAAAAAATAACGTTTATATCCATACCTTGACTCTGATTTGCAACTGCAGGTTTTTGTTGCACTTCTCAGGACTTGCCAACCGGAAAATAAAATGTTGGTCAAGCAAGCTCTTGACATTCTAATGCCAGCACTGCCACGACGTTTGCCCCTTGGTGATTCTCGAATGCCCATATGGATAAGATACACCAAGAAAATCCTTGTCGAAGAAGGTCATTCAATTCCCAATCTTATTCACATATTCCAACTTATTGTCCGGCATTCCGATCTCTTCTATAGCTGCAGAGCACAGTTTGTTCCTCAGATGGTGAATTCTCTTAGCCGGCTTGGATTGCCTTATAATACCACAGCAGAAAACCGAAGACTCGCCATTGAGCTTGCTGGATTAGTTGTTAACTGGGAGAGGCAAAGACAAAATGAGATGAAAGTTGTTACCGATTCTGATGCACCCAACCAGATCAATGATGTCTTTAATCCTAGCTCAGCTGATTCTAAGCGATCTGTGGATGGGTCTACATTTCCTGAAGATGCAACTAAGCGAGTGAAAGCTGAACCTGGCCTTCAATCCATGTGTGTCATGTCACCTGGTGGTCCTTCATCAATACCTAACATTGAAACCCCGGGATCTGGCAGTCAACCTGATGAAGAATTTAAACCAAATGCTGCAATGGAGGAAATGATTATCAACTTTCTTATCAGAGTGAGGCTTACTTCTAACCTGCTTTCTTATTGTATGGTGATGATGCAATTTGGCTAATTCAATGCAAGATAAGTTAACATCTTGGAAACACACTTTCCAATATTTGATGTTGTGATATTGAAATTGTGGTTGCTTTCTCTTATGATTATCATCTTTATGGATTAAAGGTTCAAAGGATAACTTATTAGTTTCTTAATATTGCAATATTCTCTTGCCTAATCACGGACACTTCTAAGTTGTAGCTGGCTGTGTATTGTACATAGTGTAGTACCTGCCCGCCATGAAGTTGTGTAGACACTGAATAATTTCAGCTGAGTTTTAATAATTTACTTTTATTTCTTTATTTAAGGCCATTACAACTTGGATACAATGATAATTAGATAGCTTTAAGATTTTATCATGTTTACTGTGACTTCTACTCATTTTTAAAATATTTATTCCAACATTCTCTCCTTTTATTAAAGATTTATGTAGTTTAGTTTAATTTTATGTTACTCTATAACTGTGACATCTACTGAATAAAATTTTACCAAATTTTTTGTGACCTGAGTTATATTTGTGCTTCTTAATCATAGTCATCTGTCCTTTGATGTCCAGAAATGACATGTATGTATATGAATGAAAGTGATTGACACAGAGTACTTTCATTCCAAGGCCAAAATAGGTTTGCTTGTTGAAAAGATTCTCAATGCATTCGAAACAACTCTTAAAACATTCTGTTTTTAATAAGGATGTTATTGATGATTACCTCTTATTTGTGTGATTAGGTTGCTCTGGTCATAGAACCAAAGGACAAAGAGGCAAGTGCCATGTACAAACAAGCTCTGGAGCTACTTTCACAAGCTTTGGAGGTGTGGCCGAATGCTAACGTAAAATTTAATTATTTGGAAAAGCTTCTGAGCAGTATACAGCCATCTCAAGCAAAGGATCCATCCACTGCACTGGCACAGGGTTTGGATGTTATGAACAAAGTGTTAGAGAAACAACCTCACTTGTTCATAAGAAATAACATTAATCAGATTTCTCAAGTGGGTCTAACATTATATTGTTTTTTTTTTGTTTCATTTCCTCTGATTCAGTTTTGATATTTATTGTATTTTTCTTCCAGATTCTTGAACCATGTTTCAAGCATAAGCTGTTAGATGCTGGCAAATCTTTTTGCTCACTGTTGAGGATGATTTTTGTTGCTTTTCCTCAAGAAGCAACTACCACACCTGCAGATGTTAAGTTATTGTACCAGAAGCTTGATGATTTGATACAGAAGCATGCTACCACTGTCACAGCTCCTCAAACAGCGAGTGATGATAATAATGCTAGTTCAATTAGTTTCTTATTGCTTGTCATAAAAACCTTGACAGAGGTACAAAGGAACTTTGTTGATCCTTTAATTTTGGTTCGCATTCTTCAACGGCTGCAACGAGATATGGGTTCAGCAGCAGGGCCTCATTTAAGACAAGTATGTTGGTTTTCCTTTTGAATTAATAATATTCTATTAAGTTTCAGGTATAGAATGGATTTCTGTATTAAAGTAGAAATCATTGTAAGAACAAACTCAATACTTAGAACTTAGTGGGAAAATATGCATCATGATAAATCGGTCTGCACATGCATGATTTAAATTGTTTTTTTTATCTAATTTTTTTAACCTCACTCGGTAAAAGCTTATGATAATGACTATAAACTTGCTAATTTTTATCCAGATTGAAGTAGTTGTGTTTGTGTCAGTTCCTCTATTTTTCTTTTGGATACATTGAAGTTTTATTTATTTATATTGTTAATATGCTGCTTGACAATTAAATTCCGTGGTGTAATGTAGCAAGACCTACTCTGCAGCCTTGATTTTTATTTGGTAAGGTGCTTTATAGACATGGTTATAAAACAAAGGTCGTTTGGACTTCTTTCTAGTATTAAATCAAATCTATCCAACCATTCTGGTGTGATTAACATATATTTTGTCTTGTTGATTGCGTTATTTGTTTTTTAAATCTATTAGAAGTTCGTGTGATCTGGTTTTATGTTTCATGTTTTGATAAATTTTCATACATTATAAGGGTCAGAGAACAGATCCAGATTCAGCAGTCACGTCTTCTCGTCAAGGTGCTGATGTTGGAGCAGTTATTTCAAATGTAAAATCAATTTTGAAACTTATCACTGATAGAGTGATGATTGTTTCTGAGTGCAAGCGGTCTGTGTCTCAAATATTGAATGCTTTACTCTCGGAGAAAGCAATTGATGCTAGTGTACTTCTTTGCATTCTTGATGTGGTTAAAGGGTGGATTGAAGATGACTTCTGTAAACAAGGAACTCCAATCACGCCAGGTTCCTTTCTCACCCCCAAGGAGATAGTTTCTTTTCTTCAAAAGCTGTCACAAGTTGACAAGCAAAATTTCACACCAGTTGCTCTAGAAGAGTGGGACAGGAAATATCTTGAACTTCTATATGGGATTTGTGCAGATTCAAATAAGTAAGTTATTCATCTTAAGTTTATCTGTGCTATGCTTGAAATGTATTCTGTCTTATTTTTTTAAATGATTTCCAGATACCCTTTACCTTTGCGTCAAGAGATTTTTCAGAAGGTGGAAAGGTTATATATGCTTGGTTTACGAGCCAAAGATCCGGAAGTTAGGATGAAATTTTTCTCTCTCTATCACGAGTCTCTTGGAAAAACTCTTTTTACCAGACTTCAATTTATCATCCAAATTCAAGACTGGGGGGCTTTGAGTGATGTCTTCTGGCTCAAGCAAGGCCTTGATCTTCTCCTGGCAATATTGGTTGAGGATAAACCTATTACACTAGCTCCAAATTCTGCCAGAGTTCAACCCCTTTTCGTTTCAGGTTCTATTATGGAATTGAGTGGGATGCCACATAAGGTTAATGATGTACTTGAAGGATCCGAGGATGCTCCTCTAACACTGGAGACCCTTGTGCATAAGCATGCCCAGTTTCTTAACAGCATGAGCAAACTCCAGGTTACTGAATGTTTAATCGCTTAAGTACTACTATAAAACTGAAAGAGGACTCACAGCTGTATATATAGGCATCGCTTACTGACTGCTATATAAAGACTTAAAGCTGTACTAAGTAGCTCACTAATAAATCTACATCTGTACAAAGAGACTTACTAGCTGTCCAAAGAGGTTTACATGTAATACTTATATAAACTTTATAAACTAACTTGTTTCTACTAACATACTGAATGTTTAATCACTTAAGTACTTCTTTACTCTCTTAATTAAAGTTGTACATTTAGAGTTTTATTGCTCTGGTTATTGTATTGCATCATGAAGTTTCATGATATGGTAGTGGCACAGTATTTCTTATGTGTAAAACTTCTTGTGTTTGTTAAAAACGTTAAAATGATTGAGAGTTTTTTTGGCCTTATACTTTGGATTTGTCAAATTGAGGACTACAGACCTATCACTGTTTTATGTCACACATTGTAAATTTGTAAGTATCTGATGTGCCTAGTTATTGGCAAATACTTCATAATCTCACACAATGATAAAATTTCTTCCAGGTGGTTGATCTATTAATTCCCTTGAGAGAGCTAGCCCACACAGATGCTAACGTTGCATACCATTTGTGGGTACTGGTATTTCCAATTGTCTGGGTTACATTGCATAAAGAAGAACAGGTAACACTTGCAAAACCAATGATTAATCTTTTGTCTAAAGATTACCACAAGAAGCAGCAAGCCAACAGACCAAATGTAGTACAAGCTCTATTAGAAGGGCTTCAGTTGAGCCATCCTCAACCCAGAATGCCAAGCGAGCTTATTAAATATATTGGAAAAACTTATAATGCATGGCACATTGCACTAGCTTTGTTGGAAAGTCATGTTATGTTGTTCCCTAATGATTCCAAATGCTCCGAGTCTCTGGCTGAGCTCTATCGTTTGCTCAATGAAGAGGATATGAGATGTGGGCTGTGGAAGAAGAGATCAGTCACTGCAGAAACCCGGGCTGGCCTTTCTCTTGTTCAGCATGGCTATTGGCATCGTGCCCAAAGTCTCTTCTATCAAGCCATGGTGAAGGCAACTCAAGGAACATATAATAACACTGTGCCTAAGGCTGAGATGTGTCTATGGGAAGAGCAGTGGTTATACTGTGCTAGTCAACTGAGTCAATGGGAAGCACTTGCAGACTTTGGTAAGAGTGTTGAGAATTACGAAATTCTGCTTGACAGTCTTTGGAAATTGCCTGACTGGACATATATGAAGGAGCATGTCATTCCCAAAGCTCAAGTGGAAGAAACTCCAAAGCTTCGTCTAATTCAAGCATACTTTGCTCTTCATGATAAAAATACAAATGGTGTGGGGGATGCTGAGAATATGGTAGGTAAAGCTGTTGATCTTGCTCTAGAACAATGGTGGCAGCTGCCTGAAATGTCTGTTCATTCCAGAATTCCTCTTCTGCAGCAATTCCAACAAATAGTTGAAGTTCAAGAGTCAGCTAGGATTCTAATAGATATTTCCAATGGAAATAAACTCTCAGGAAATTCGGTGGTTGGTGTGCAAGGGAACCTTTATGCTGATCTGAAGGACATCCTTGAGACATGGAGACTTAGAACCCCAAATGAATGGGATAATATGTCTGTTTGGTATGATTTGCTTCAGTGGAGGAATGAAATGTACAACTCTGTCATTGATGCTTTCAAAGATTTTGGTGCCACAAATTCAGCACTTCATCATCTAGGTTACCGTGACAAAGCCTGGACTGTAAACAGGCTTGCTCACATTGCTCGTAAGCAAGGCCTTTTTGATGTCTGTGTCACCATACTTGAAAAATTATACGGCCATTCAACTATGGAAGTGCAGGTAGGATATCTGGTCATCTGTAGTGAGGATTATCTGATTTTTTTCATTATCTGTACATTTTTAATTATGAGCCTAACCATTGGGGGTCGCTTTACATTTTGTTCTGATCATTTTGACATAAAAACCATCTGGCAAGTTCAGTTTTTTTTATTAATCTGTATGTTATTTGTACATAATAGGAGTTCTTAATAATTATATATGTACAGCATTAACATACCTTTTTTTATTTTCACAGTACGTTTTATTTGACTGTATTGAACTCTGAAATTTGAGAACTTGTGTAGATTTTATCTGATATGCTCTTTGTCAAGTATTTACAGGAAGCGTTTGTTAAGATTACCGAACAAGCAAAGGCATACCTAGAAAGTAAGGGAGAACTTACAAGTGGTATTAATCTGATCAACAGCACTAATCTAGAGTATTTTCCTGCAAAGCATAAGGCTGAAATTTTCCGTCTGAAAGGGGATTTCTTGTTAAAATTGAATGATTCCGAGTCTACTAATGTTGCTTATTCAAATGCCATTAGTCTTTTCAAAAACTTGCCTAAAGGATGGATAAGCTGGGGAGACTACTGTGATATGGTAATTAGTATCTGTTTTTCACGTTATTTTCTATGACTGATCTAGTATTAACTAAGTTTTGTACTGTCTGTCATCTACTTCAAATAGGCTTACAGAGAAACTCATGAAGAGATTTGGTTGGAATATGCTGTCAGCTGCTTTTTGCAAGGTATAAAATTTGGTGTGTCCAATTCAAGAAGCCATCTTGCTCGTGTGCTTTATCTTCTTAGCTTTGATACTTCTAATGAGCCTGTTGGAAGGGCATTTGATAAGTACTATGAACAAATACCACATTGGGTTTGGCTCTCTTGGATTCCACAGCTCTTACTCTCTCTTCAGAGGACCGAAGCTCCTCACTGTAAACTTGTTCTTATGAAGATTGCAACGTTGTATCCTCAGGTGAGTGTTTCCATAATTGCATTTGTTTATTGCACATTATGTTGATCCTAAATTATTACAAGTTTCTTCTCCTGAATTTCAGGCTCTGTATTATTGGTTACGTACATACTTACTGGAACGACGTGATGTGGCGAATAAATCTGAACTTGGTAGGATTGCAATGGCTCAACAAAGAACACAACAGAGTGTTTCTGGTACTAGTACTGGTTCTCTTGGTGGGTTGGCTGATGGAAATGCAAGAGTACAGGGTCCAGGAGGGAGTAACTTGCCATCTGATATTCAAGCTCACCAAGGCTCCCAGCCTGCAAGTGGAATTGGATCTCATGATGGTGGAAACTCACACGGGCAAGAACCTGAAAGGTCTACAAGTGTAGAAAGCAACATGCACAATGGAAATGACCAACCTTTGCAGCAAGGTTCTGCAAACCTCAATGAAGGTAGTCAAAACACTTTAAGACGTGCTGCTGGTGCTTTAGGTTTTGTGGCTTCAGCTGCGAGTGCTTTTGATGCTGCAAAAGATATAATGGAGGCACTTAGGGGCAAGCATGCTAATTTGGCTAGTGAACTCGAGGTCATCATCTTCCACACTTTTTAAGTTGTTTTTCTTCGTTTAAAGTCTATGCTATTCAACCTCACCATCTTCATTCACCCTTTCTTCCTGTTGCATGCGTAAAACCATTGCTGCTAGCACTTAGGAATAGCGATGAGATAATTATACACATTTATTGAATGGAGCTATTAATCAATGTAGCAAAGTAAACATAAAGGAGTACACCATGGACAAAGCCACATGAAAAAGGACAGTAGATAATTTTTATATACTTGGATTTGTAGCAAAATTGTCTACTTGTTTGGTACTTCCTGGAAGCTCGTCTTTCATGTTTATGTGGATTGAACTAGCACAGGAGTTAAAACGATTTTTATACAACTATGTTGTGAATTGTGCCATTGTATCTGAAAATAAAATCTGCATTACATGTTGCGTAAACTAGATGTTACTTGGATTATTATAACAAAATCTTTATTTCACAGATCTTGCTAACTGAAATTGGTTCAAGGTTTGTCACTCTTCCTGAAGAGAGACTTCTGGCAGTGGTTAATGCTTTGCTTCATCGCTGCTATAAATATCCAACAGCTACAACCGCTGAAGTTCCTCAGTCTCTCAAGAAAGAACTCTCTGGTGTTTGTAGAGCTTGCTTTTCTGCTGACGCTGTGAATAAGCATGTTGATTTTGTGAGGGAGTACAAACAGGATTTCGAACGAGATCTTGATCCAGAAAGCACTGCCACTTTTCCATCTACCCTCTCTCAATTGACTGAGCGGTTGAAACACTGGAAAAATGTTCTTCAAAGCAATGTTGAGGATCGGTTTCCAGCAGTATTAAAGCTGGAAGAAGAAAGCAAGGTATTGCGGGACTTCCATGTCATTGATGTTGAAGTTCCAGGGCAATATTTCACTGATCAGGTAACTGATTCTGAATTGTTTATTTCCAAAAAGTTGCCAAAGTTTGAATTTTTGTCGCACTACAATATATTACAGAATTGATATTTCATTAAACTAACCCCGAGTTTACCCCGGGGAGTGTTTGGTGCATCCCATACTGATTCCTATTTATTCTGTTCCAGGAAATTGCACCAGATCATACTGTTAAGTTGGATAGGGTTGCGGCAGATATTCCAATTGTGCGGAGGCATGGTAGCAGTTTTCGCCGTTTGACACTAATTGGTTCTGATGGCTCCCAACGTCATTTTATTGTTCAGACATCTTTGACTCCCAATGCTAGAAGTGATGAGCGCATATTGCAGCTTTTCCGTGTGATGAACCAAATGTTTGAGAAGCACAAGGAATCAAGACGCCGTCACATATGCATTCACACACCCATAATTATTCCTGTTTGGTCTCAGGTTAAATTAATTTTCCTAGTTCATTATTGTATCTTTTCACTAATTTTTAGATTGATGGAACCATGGTCTTGATTGCAACCAAGAAAGACTATCAACTCAAGACAACAATTGAAACTTTTACCTGCCTAAAGTATCCTCTAATTTTACATGAATTTTTGTATGGACAGGTTCGCATGGTGGAAGATGATTTGATGTATAGTACTTTCCTTGAGGTCTATGAGAATCATTGTGCAAGGAATGACCGTGAGGCAGATCTTCCAATAACCTATTTCAAGGAGCAGTTGAACCAAGCTATCTCCGGCCAAATCTCACCAGAAGCTGTTGTTGATCTTCGTCTGCAAGCCTATAATGAGATAACGAAAAATCTTGTTAATGACAACATTTTTTCACAGTATATGTATAAAACACTACCGAGTGGCAACCATAGTTGGGCTTTCAAGAAGCAATTTGCCGTCCAGTTAGCCCTTTCAAGTTTCATGTCTTTTATGCTACAAATTGGTGGGAGGTCTCCGAATAAGATTTTGTTTGCAAAGAACACTGGAAAAATATTCCAAACTGATTTTCATCCTGCATATGATGCAAATGGGTTGATTGAGTTTAACGAACCAGTCCCATTTAGACTGACAAGGAATATGCAAGCCTTCTTCTCCCATGGCGTGGAAGGCCTAATCGTATCTTCAATGTGTGCAGCTGCGCAGGCTGTGGCTTCACCTAAGGTAAGAACTGAGCGTTCATACATAAACTTGAATTCTCTTCAATATTTTGATGTTACTTCAATGCAATACTTCCAAATTGATCTGTTAAATTATTGGTATTACAGCAAAGTCAGCACCTGTGGCATCATCTAGCTATGTTTTTCCGCGATGAGCTACTGTCTTGGTCTTGGAGAAGGCCCCTTGGGATGCCCATGGCCTCTATGGCTGCAGGTGGTACCATGAGCCCAGTTGACTTCAAGCAAAAAGTTATCACAAATGTGGAACATGTTATTACGAGGGTTAAGGGAATCGCTCCTCAAAATTTTTCTGAAGAGGTAGCAAGCAACTAAACAAAATTGCGTTCTCTTCTGAGTGTTCTGAAATTACTTTTCCTTTCATTTAATTTAGTTAGAAATTCCACTACAATTGATGTTCTGGAACGTAGTATTTAAAATACTTTTTGAGAATTTTTAACTATATCTATCCCAAGTTTCTACCTATTTAGTGTTATTTTATGCTGCCTGCTATTTTAATTTATAGTATTTACGTTTTTTTTTATGTAGGAGGAGAATGTTATGGATCCACCACAACCTGTGCAGAGGGGTGTTACTGAATTGGTTGAAGCTGCCTTGAACCCTAGGAACTTGTGCATGATGGATCCAACGTGGCATCCCTGGTTTTAAGTTCTGATGGTAGTCTTCTTTTCTTGAAAAGTAACAGCACTGTAAATATGTGTACATATTCCAGATTTGTAGAGCTGTGATAGCTATTATGTTGAATCCAATTGTTAAATGACTATATATTAGGTCTCATTTTTCTTCTGCTATAGGTTAGAGCTATACACAGTAGAGTATTAGTTACAGGAGCATGATGAGGTACCCACATGTATAATTAAGTGGTCATTGATTTGTAGAAGACATTTGTATACATCTGTGAATCATTGAGTAAATGACTGTTTAAAATGTGTTCAGAATTAACCTGTTACTTTTATTATTTATCTATATATTATTAAAATTTATCTTTATGTAATTCTCTATATGAAAAAAATGCTAAAATAATAAAAAGTATATAAATTATAAAAGTTAATACTTTTGTCGTGTATAGTTTAACTAAAACATGGATAAATTGTTATAATATTAAGAAAAGTTTGATTGATGTTTGATTGAATTCGGAAAAATTACTTTTCTTAAATGAAAAGTTTTTCAAGAATTTTTATCCACACTACCATGATAAATTGAATTATCAAATAATCTATGAATTAAATTATGATAAAGAAGAATAAGAGAGGATTTTTTTTTTCTTTTTAGATGGTTAACCTAAAAACAAAGAGATGTGGTTGACCAAATAATGAAGATTGTTGTGTCAAACTTCTAATTTTTTTTTTTTAAAATACTAGTATACCGATATATATTTGTTTTATTTTGTATATTAAATAATAAAATAGTGAAAGAATTATGTAATAAAATATTATGAAAATTAAGTTATATTATTGTAAATGTTGTTATTCAAGTAATGAAATAGTAAATTTAAGTGATGTAATAATAATTTCAATTTTAAATATAATAAATAGAATTGATATTGTAATATAATATAATTAATTGAGCGGACATTTTTTTACTTTTTTTTTATTTTTAAATTTTTTAGAATAATAATATAATTGCTATTATATTTATTTAACCATTAAAAATACTAATAATAATATTAATATAAATTATAAATTATAAAAATTTAAAAGATTAAAACTCT